>Ga0134103_1000750_pt1 | contig 36678 bp, 34 predicted proteins | sample 14_taG_2_FD_94445 | JGI IMG/M metagenome (GOLD analysis project Ga0134103, IMG submission 94445) | Switchgrass degrading microbial communities from high solid loading bioreactors in New Hampshire, USA - 14_58_20_212_A1 metaG | ecosystem: Engineered > Bioreactor > Semi-continuous > Anaerobic >...
CGTTGGACAAGCGAGGTGTATAATCAACTACGACCACATCAAAACCTGGGATACATGACCCCCGCCCAATACCTGGAAACACTCGGATTAGGTCAGTGTATCGCATGACTTGAACTAGTACACACTATTGCATTGATCTCGATGCTGTGGTATAGTATCATTGTTGGCATGTACGGATAGACGGTTGGCTGCGTTGGAGAGTGGGACAGACTAGACCCGCTCTTTCGTTTTGTTAGGAGTTAATTGCTTAATATCCGCCGGTTGCAGGCGGCAAGCTAAAGACAGGTGTGCACTGCTGAGACTCTGAGGAGTGGTGGCCGTGAAGGCTAGAGAGATCGAGCAGAGTGTTTTTGAACTCGCTCAGCCGGTTGCTGCTGCTGTCGGTGCCAAGGTTCTAGATGTGCATTTTGTAAAAGAAGGCAATGACCAATACTTGAAGATTTACATTGAAAAAGACCCCCGTGTATCTATCGATGACTGTGTTCATGTCAGCAATAAGGTTGGAGAGTCCTTGGATGAAGCCGACTTCATTAGCGGCAGCTACATCCTCCAGGTTTCTTCGCCCGGGGAGATGCCGTTGAGGGATGTCAGTGACTACCACAGGTTTGTCGGCCGCTACGCCCACTTTGAGACTTACGTAGCTATAAACGGCGCCAAGGTGCACGAGGGAGTTATTGACCGTGTTGATGAACAAGGCGTGGCGCTTAGACAAGATGATCAGGTGGTCGTTTTACCGTTAAGCAAGGTTAGCAAGGCGAGGCTAGCTGTTCCATAGCTGTTCGGCGTCTTGTGCGGATAGGGAGTCGTGTGGGAGGAAGGTATATGAATTTTGAAGTCATCCAGGCCCTGGAAGACCTCGAACGGGAACGGGGAGTTTCTAAGGAGGTCCTCATAGAAGCTCTGGAAGCTGCACTGGTGTCGGCGTTCAAACGGCACTACGGCTCGGCCCAAAATGTGCGCGTTGAGGTCAACGGGGGATCTGGAAAGATCAAGGTGCTTGCAAAGAAGGTAGTTGTTGAAACGGTTACCAATCCGAAGCTAGAGATCTCGCTGAACGAGGCAAGAGCCATTAACCCGGCTTATAGCCTGGGGGACACTGTCGAAATAGAGGTGACCCCTGCAGAGTTTGGCCGCATAGCAGCTCAGACTGCTAAGCAGGTCGTTGTTCAGAGGATCAGGGAAGCCGAACGTGATATAATATTCGAAGAATACGCCAACAGGCTAGGAGACATCGTCACAGGCAGGGTGCAGAGGATAGAAGGAAGTAATGTGATGGTGGACCTCGGAAGAGCTGAGGCTATTCTGCCCTATTCTGAGCAGATGCGCACTGAGCACTATGAGCCCGGTCAGCGCATTAAAATCTATATTTTGGACGTGCGCAAGACTACGAAGGGGCCGGTCATCACCGTCTCGCGGACTCACCCGGGTTTAGTCAAGCGCTTGTTTGAGCTAGAGGTCCCCGAAGTGTACGACGGCGTGGTCGAGATCAAAGCTATTGCACGAGAGGCTGGAGCCCGGTCAAAGGTAGCGGTGTACTCGTATGACGAGAATGTAGATCCTGTGGGTGCCTGTGTCGGATACAGGGGAGCCCGAATTCAGTCTATTGTGTCGGAGCTCAAAGGTGAGAAAATCGATGTCGTCGAGTGGAGCGAAAACCCGGCCGTATTTGTGGCAAACTCGTTGAGCCCGGCCAAGGTCTTGGCTGTGAGCATTAATGAGGAGTATAAGATAGCCCGTGTGATTGTTCCCAACGACCAGTTGTCGCTTGCAATAGGTAGAGAAGGTCAGAACGCTAGGTTGGCTGCACGCATAACCGGGTGGAAAATTGACATCAAGAGCGAAGCGCAGTATCTTGAAATGGTAGCGAAAGCAGAGGCCCTCCAGGCAGAGCAGGAGGCCGAAGAGGCGATTAACGAGGAGGGCGAAGGGACCTCTGCGCACGACGATCATGATGATGTGGTAAACGATTTGGCTGCTGAATACGATGATTTGGACGGGCAAAATGGCGATAAGTCCGCGACCGCGGCTGCAGAAGCGGGGCATGAGGCCGATATTTGACTGGATAATAACTTTTTATGGGAGGAATCAAGGACGAAGTGAGGAAGGTACCTCAACGGACATGCATCGGATGCCGGAGCGTTCGGCCTAAGAGGGAGCTGGTACGAATCGTCCGGACTCCCGATGGGACTGTCGAGATCGATCCCACCGGTAAGAAGTCCGGCCGCGGTGCATATGTTTGCCCCGACGCTGTTTGCCTTGATAAAGCCATGAAAAGTAAGGTCCTAGCAGCCGCTCTTCATATGCAGATACCCGAAGACGTGGTCGAGAGGCTCAGGAAAGGATTGGAGGATCTTAGCTGAGAAAAGACGAACTATACGGCTTTGTCGGCCTTGCCGGTAGAGCCGGAAAAGTGGCTTCTGGGGCGGCTGCATTCTTGGCCAAGCTTGGGAAGGAGCAGTTCGAAGTTACCGGTGTGGGAAACGGAAATATAGACGAGGGGGAAGTTGATGCCTAAAGTCAGAGTATATGAATTGGCCAAACAGCTGAGCGTCTCAAATAAAGTGGTTTTAGATCTTCTTGCGGAGTATGGGATGCCAGCCAGCAATCATATGAGCACTGTTGATGACAATGCTGCGGAGTTTGTCATCAGGCGCGTGCGAAAAGGACGGGCCAAATCCTCTGATAGCGAGGATATCGGAGCAACGCAGATTCGAGGCGAGCACCCGTCGTCCGACTCGGCGAATCTCCAAGACCTCGCCAGGCGAGATGGCGAACGTCCGAGCAGTCCATCCCGCAGAGAGAGTTCGTTTGGCCCACGCCGGCGAAGTGGGCGACTCCGCCAGAGCGATGTCATTCCTGCGAAGCCTGCCATTCGGTTTGACAAACCAACTTATGACGACGGCAAACTGATCAAGTTTGATGTCACCACCTACTTCGACACACGGTCGTCTTCAGGCGGTATGCGAGCAATCTACACGAGCAGAGCAAAGCCGGTGGAAAAACCTAAACCAAAGGCAGAGGGTGAACCTCAGCCTGTGGCTAAGACTGAGGCTCCCGCTGCAGAAACAAAACCCGTGGAGCAGCCTGCCACTGTTTCCAAGCAAGTTGAGGAACAGGCAGCTAAGTCAACGGTGGCTGAGCCCGTTCCGGCTCAGGAAACAGTTCCCGAGATTAAGGCTAAGACAAGGGCACCGGCTGAGATTGAAACTGAGGTGCCGCCCGCTGCTGCACCTGAGGAAACCGTTGCTCAGGAGAAGACCGAGCTGTCTGAGGTCTCTGCTCAGGCGGAAACTGAGGCGACAGCTCTCGCTGAGCCTGCGGGTGCGCAGGATCGCGGCGACGAGGGCGATGCATCCGACCGCGGTCAAGTTACTCTGAGAAGGGTTCGACCTGAAGATGATCGCCGCGGCGCCGATGAGAGGCAACGCAGATCAAAGTCTCCCGGCGGGATAACTGGAGGCACCCGGAAGTTCGATGTTCCTGTTGATCTGGTGATGCCGATGAGCTTTCAGGAGGGCACTCGCGAAGCAACTAGGCGTGGCAAGAAGAAAGGCAGTAGACGAGAAGAACTGGACTCCGATGAGTTTAGCAGGGAGCGGAAGTCTGCAGGCAAGCGAAGCGCTAAGCGAGCTCGTCTGATAGGCGACGATGTCGATTTGGACGATGATACCGGGTACGTCCGTCGCATCGGTCGGGCTCCTTCTAAAGCTCGGGCGAAGGCGCAAGATCAAGCCAAGGATAAGAAGCGCACCAAGGTAGAAAAGACTAAGACCTTGAGTATTCCGGATAGCTTGACTGTGCGGGATTTCGCTTTGAGGTTGGAAGTTTCTGCTGCCGATCTCATCAAGAAATTGATGTCTTTGGGTGTTATGGCTAACCTAAATGACACAATTGATTTTGAAACTTGTGAGATCGTGGCAGACGAATATGGCGTTAAGCTCAACCGGTTGAGCGAGGTTGAGGAACGCGAGTTAACTGTTGAGGACATTGTCGACGATCCGGAATCTTTGGTGCCGCGTCCCCCGGTTGTTACCGTGCTCGGACACGTCGACCATGGCAAGACGTCGTTGCTCGACAAGATACGAAAAACTCGTGTCACCGAAACAGAAGCCGGCGGTATCACTCAGCATATAGGTGCCTACCAGGTAGATGTCGGGGATCGCAAGATCACTTTTATCGACACCCCTGGTCACGAGGCGTTTACTGCTATGCGCGCCAGGGGTGCGCAGGTGACCGACATTGCAATTCTTGTGGTCGCAGCTGATGACGGAGTAATGCCGCAGACAGTCGAAGCTATCAACCATGCAAGGGCTGCTCAGGTGCCGATAATTGTCGCAGTAAACAAGATCGACAAGCCCACTGCCCAGCCCGAGAGAGTGCGTCAGCAGCTGTCCGAGTATGAGCTGATCCCTGAGCAATGGGGCGGTGACACGGTCTACGTCGATATATCCGCCCTCACTGGCCAAGGTATTGACGAGCTTTTGGATATGATTCTCCTGGTTGCCGACTTGCGTGAGCTGAAGGCGAACCCCAACAGGCCTGCTAAGGGATATATCATTGAAGCCAAATTGGATAAAGGAAGAGGCCCGGTAGCAACTGTGCTGATAAAGGCAGGAACTCTGCGTGTAGGTGATGCCGTAATCGCAGGGACCGCTTACGGCCGGGTCCGGGCGATGACCAATCACCTAGGACAGTTCGTGGCAGAAGCAGGGCCATCTACGCCTGTTGAAATCATAGGTTTCAATGAGGTTCCTCAAGCGGGCGACGTGCTCAATGTAGTTGAAGACGAGAAAACTGCCCGTGATATCGCTGCTAAGAGACTGGAGCGCAAGAGGTCGGAAGAGCTCCTCGCTACTCAAAGAGTCAGCCTTAACGACTTTTATCAGCTCGTCAAAGAGGGAGAAACTAAGGAACTGGGGATTATTGTCAAGGGTGACGTGCAGGGAAGCGTGGAAGCACTATGTCAATCCTTGGAGAAACTCAGCACCGACGAGGTCAAAGTAAAGATTGTGCATTCGGGCGTAGGCGCTATAACAGAATCGGATGTCATGCTGGCGTCTACCGCGGGTGCCATTATCATCGGTTTTAACGTTCGCCCGGACGCCTCTGCTAGGAAGTCTGCAGAGCGTGAGGGAATTGATATCAGGCTCTACAGGATCATTTATGAAGCGATCGATGATGTAAAGAAGGCTCTGTCCGGAATGCTGGAACCCGAGATACGGGAAAAGGTTATCGGGCATGCTGAGGTCAGAGCTATATTCAAGATCCCCAAGGCCGGTACAGTGGCAGGGTGTTATGTAACTGACGGTGTCATCAACCGAAATGCCTTGGTGAGAGTCCTAAGAGACGGAGTAGTTGTTCATGAAGGCGCAATCGAGTCTCTCAAGAGGTTCAAAGACGATGTCCGAGAAGTCGCCGAAGGCTTCGAATGCGGTGTGGCCCTCGAACGCTTTAACGATGTGCGTGAGGGGGATACCCTCGAGGTTTATGTAAAGGAAAGTGTGAAGAGGAGCCTGTAGCGATGAACGATTCGAGAGCTCAGAGGTTGGCTGACTTCATCAGAGAAGAAGGCAGTGAAATAATTGCTCGAAGACTGAAAGATCCTCGAATAGCGCCTATGACAACGATTACTTCAGTCACCGTTTCTGGGGATCTTTCGGTAGTCAAGATATATGTTTCGGTGATGGGGGATCAGGACGCCAAGGATGCGACGATGGCAGCGCTCAATAGAGCGAAGGGTTTCTTCAGGGCAGAGTTGGGCAAGAGACTGAGCCTGCGCCACGTACCTGAGATTAACTTTGTGTTGGATGAGTCAATAGATCGGGGTGCACGCATTTTGAACATACTCTCTAAACTCAGTGAGGGACAAGACCCCGCTGACGGTGGTGGAGTTTCTCGGTGAGACTCGCATGTGAGAAAGGGGAAATCCCTCAGCACTTGAATGATGCGATAATCGGTCAGGTCGCGCAGGTCCTTAAGTCGGGCCGGCGCTTCTTACTTAGCAGTCATGTCAATCCTGATGGCGATAGTGTTGGCTCTACGTGTGCCCTGAGATCCGTTTTGAAGTGTCTCGGAAAAGAAGTGACCGTGATCTTCCAGGATCAGGTCCCCGCACAGTACCGGTTCATCCAGGGATCGGATAGTATCGTGTGGGGCGAGTCTGTTCGCAATATCACTGTTGACGATGGGACAGTAGGGGTAATCCTGGATTGCAACGAGCTTTCCAGAGTTGGCGACAGGGTAGGCCGGATTATTGCTCAGTGCCGGTCGATTGTAGTAATTGATCATCACGTGATAGGAGACACGTCGATCGGGCCGCTGCACAGGTTGCCGGTCTCCGGCAGTGTCACCGAGTTGGTAGATAGCTCTGCAGCTGCAACAGGCGAGCTCGTGTACTGCATTGCTAGAGAGCTTGGATGTGAGATCTCAGCGGATATTGCCACGTCTCTTTACGTTGCAATATCTACCGATACCGGCTCATTCAAGTTTTCGAACACGTCTTCGAGCTGTCTTAGGATTGCGGCTGAGCTCGTGGACGCCGGTGCTCGGCCAGATGTGATCTCTGACAATGTCTTTGACACGAAGCCAATTGAGTATATCCGATTTCTGTCGCATGCCTTGTCCAATCTCAGGACTGCGGCCGGCGGGCGCATTGCATATATCGTTGTCACCGAGGAATCTTTGGATTCCTATGGAGCAAAGACGGAGGAGCTCGAGGGCTTGGTGAATTATGCTAGAATGGTCGATACCGCTATTTGCGGCGTGCTATTTAGCCCTGCGGCTCCTAATGAGGTCAAAGTCAGTTTCAGGTGTAAGCGCAACTTTCGCGTGGACCAAATCGCTAGGCATTTTGGCGGCGGGGGACATGAATGCGCAGCCGGAGCCCGTATACGTGGAAGCATGGATGAGGTAGTGGAATTAGTAGTCACATATATAACCGATGTGCTCGAAAAAACAGGTGCGCAAGGCTAACCGATATGCTCAGCGGCGTGGTTCCAATCATCAAGCCCCCTGGCCTAACCTCCCAGCAGGCAGTTTCGATATTTCGCAAGCTTGCAGGTGTTCGAAAGGCAGGACATACAGGCACACTCGATCCTCCGGCTTCAGGGCTGCTGGTGGTGTGCTTTGGCCAGGCAACTAAGCTTATAGAATACGTAGACAAGTATCCAAAGAAGTATCGTGCAGAGATCACCCTCGGCTGGAGCACCGATACCCAGGACTCGACCGGCAGGGTGGTCCGCGAGTTTAGAGACTTCCGCATAGAGCCGGACGAGTTCGACGCAGTGCTCAGCCAATTCGTGGGTCAGATCGAACAGACACCCCCAATGGTATCTGCCGTAAAGCATGCAGGGGTTCGGTTGTACGAGCTAGCCCGGCGCGGAGAGACCGTAAACCGATCCGCCCGACCGGTCACGATTTACTCGCTGAGCCGGTTTAAACCTGACTCGTCGGATAAGTCCAGCATTTCTGAGACGCTGACTTTTGGGTCCTCGGTCATGCTTGACATAGAGTGTTCGTCCGGAACCTACATCAGAACGCTCTGCGAGGACATCGGAGTTCGGCTTGGCGTTCCTGCTCACATGTCGTACTTGGTAAGGCTGGCGACCAGTGGATTTACGCTGGAGGATGCAGTTACCCTAGAGGAGGTGGAGCAGCTGCCTCCTTGGGGTGGCGACGGCCAACGCTTGCGCAGTACACCGCGAGACCGGCAGCTCAGCGGTGGTCCGCCGTTTCCCATGTCGTACTTGATTCGGCATATGCCGAAACTGCATTGCCTTCCACATGAAGACAGGCTGATTTCCAACGGGGTGGTCCCGAAGAGATTGTGCAGGCTAGTCGCTGCGAACGGCGTTGAAGAGACCACCGATGACCTGTTTAGCATATTCTTGTCTAGCGGCGAGCTTGGAGCAATCGCTCGAGTTAGCCGCGCGCGAAGAGCGCCGCGGCTGGTCCTGGAGAAGGTTATGACGCCTGAAGTATAAACTGCTATGAACTACGTGAGAGTGCAGGTGCTTGATTCGGTCAGATGAGAGTAGTAAATGTCACGGTCGATAATGCGGAGACTGTTGAAAAGCAGCACGTCTACGCTATAGGCATGTTTGATGGCGTTCACTTAGGTCACCAGAAGGTTATCCAGGTCGCACAGTCACATGCCAGGCGTCTGGGACTTTCTTCTGGTGTAGTCACATTCGATCGGCATCCGTCCTTAGTAGTAGATCCGAGCCGTAGAGGTTTGTCGTTGATGTCGACTCACCAGCGGCTTGAGGCTATTGCCGAACTCTGTGTTGACACAGTGGTTTTGCTGCGTTTTGACGAGAAACTTGCGGCGATGCCCGCTTATGATTTTGTGAAGAACATGCTAGTAGATGGATTGCGCGTCGGAATGGCTGTAGTCGGGGAGAATCACACTTTCGGTCGACATGCGGAAGGAAGTGTCGAGGATCTGAAAAGAATGGGTGCTCAGTTGGGATTCAGTGTGGAAGTGGTTCCCGCCGTCAGAATTGATGACGCAGTGGTCAGTAGCACCTTGATCCGCAGCCTAGTCAGTTCCGGCGATGTAGCGCGTGCGCGACGATACCTTGGGAGGCCATTTAGCATCCGAGGAGTCGTCGTTGAGGGTAGACATCTCGGAAGACAGTTAGGTTTTCCGACAATGAACCTTTATCCAGATCCTCAGCAGGTTGTGCCCGCAAGAGGCGTATACGTCGCAACTGTTGCGATTGAAGGTGACCCGCAACCGCGGTGGGGTATCTGCAACGTGGGCATGAAACCAACGGTGCCGGTGGACCGCCTAATCGTTGAGGTACATGTGTTGGACTATGACCAGCAAGTATACGGCAAGTGGATTGAGATCGGCTTTTTGAGCTTTTTGCGAGGAGAGCAGAGGTTTGACTCTCTTGATGAACTGAAGGTTGCGATATCGGCAGATGAAAGTGCAGCGAGGAAGTGGATCGCGGGAAGCTGACAGGATTTACACAGTTACTGCACTGTGATAGAATGTTAAAGTAGGTTTGCTCTAGGGCAGACTGTACAACCAGTGGCTCGGACGGTTGAGACTCCGGCTACCATCTGTGCTACTGGGGTTAGCGGGCTGTCAGGCGTGAATCCTTTGACCGTTGTCTGCCTGATAGCCGACAGTTTTAGGAGGTGTGAGCGTTGCTCAGTAGTGAGCGAAAGAGAGAGATCATTGATGCTCATAAGAGGCATGAAGGAGACACAGGATCTCCTGAGGTTCAGATAGCACTCCTGACTGAGAGAATCAATTACCTCACCGAACATCTGAAGCAACATCCAAAGGATAATCACTCTCGGCGTGGCCTTCTAAAGATGGTCGGCCAAAGGCGTGGTTTGCTCAATTATCTCATGAGGAAAGATATCGAACGCTATCGCCAGATAGTCAACAAGCTCAACATCAGAAGGTAGGGTCGGGACTAGGAGCGGATAACCCGCTCCTATTTCTGATACTCTGATACTTTGGATCGGTTGTGGGGAAAATGAGATTGCCAACTGCGTAAATGTATACCCACGCCTGTCGCCGGGATAAAGAGGAGGTATATTTTTAGGAATGCCCGAAGGATTTGAAATCGAGATCGGTGGGCGTACCATGAGATTCGAGGTCGGGGAATTGGCTCAACAGGCAGATGGGTCAGTCCTCGTTCGTTATGGAGATACTACAGTGCTGGTTACAGCTGTGATGGCCAAAGAACCAAGGGAGGGTATAGACTTCTTCCCGTTGTTGGTCGATTATGAAGAGCGCCAGTACGCGGTTGGCCGCATTCCCGGTGGTTGGTTTAAACGGGAAGGGCGCCCGTCGGAGGCGGCAACACTTGCCGCACGGATGGTGGACAGGCCATTGCGCCCGCTGTTTCCCGAGGGTTTTCGGAACGATGTTCAAGTTGTTGCAACGGTTCTTTCGGTTGACACCGACAACGAGCCCGATATTGTCGCACTCAACGGTGCCTCGGCTGCCCTGTGCATCTCGGGGATACCCTTTGATGGCCCAGTCGGTGGGGTCAGGATCGGGAGGGTTGATGGAGCTTTTGTTGTGAATCCAACGGTGGAGCAGTCGTCTCGAAGCGATATGTCTGTTACCGTAGCCGGCACCGAGGACGCCATCATGATGGTGGAAGCTGGGGCTTTGGAAGTCTCTGAAAAAGATATGGTCGAAGCTATCATGTTTGCTCACGAAGAGATCAAGCGTATTGTAGCTCTGCAGCGTGAGATGATAGCAAAAGTCGGCAAACCTCGCATTGAGGTTCCCATGTTTCAGATCGACCCTGAAATCGACCGGGCAGTGCGCTCATATGCGACAGACAAGATGGATTCTGCGTTGAGATCTGAGGACAAGCAGCAACGGGAACAGAACGTCGAGGCTGTTAGAACCGAGACATTGCAATACTTCCAGGAACTATACAAAGAAGACAAAGAGGATTTTGAGGAACGGGCAAAAATCATCGAGATGGTCCTTGATAACGTTGAAAAAGAACTCGTCAGGCGAATGATTCTAAAGGAGCGAACTAGGGTCGACGGCCGAGCTTTAGACGAGATACGCCCGATTAGCTGCGCGGTCGGCATTCTTCCAAGGGTGCACGGATCGGGCCTGTTTAGGCGAGGACAGACTCAGGTTTTGACAGTCTGCACGCTTGGAACAATGGGTGATGAACAGCTCCTAGATGGTTTGAGCGAAGAAGAATCGAAACGGTATATACACCACTACAATTTCCCTCCTTTCTGCGTGGGTGAAGTCAGACCGATAAGAAGCCCCGGAAGGCGCGAGATCGGCCATGGAGCTTTGGCTGAGCGAGCTCTCCTGCCGGTCATTCCTGACGAAAGTGTGTTCCCGTACACCATTAGGCTTGTGTCCGAGGTGCTCGAATCCAACGGATCTACGTCGCAGGCAAGTGTCTGTGGCAGCACTCTAGCCTTGATGGATGCGGGAGTTCCCATCCGCAAGCCGGTTGCCGGCATAGCTATGGGACTTGTCAAAGGCGAGGACGACGAGGTTGCCATACTAACGGATATTCAGGGGATAGAAGACCATCTAGGTGACATGGACTTTAAGGTTGCCGGCACTGCGGACGGGATCACGGCTATCCAGATGGACATCAAGATTAAGGGTATCTCCAGAGAAGTGATCGAGCGTGCCCTAGAACAAGCGAGACAGGGAAGGCTGTTTATCCTCTCCAAGATGTTAGAAACAATCGATAAGCCCAGACCTGAGCTTTCCCCGTATGCGCCTAGAATGAGCACCATGGTCGTTAACACAGACAAGATACGAGACATAATCGGTCCCGGCGGTAAGACAATTCGCAAGATCATAGACGATACAGGTGTCAAGATAGATATTGAGGACGACGGCCGGATATTCGTCTATGCAACAGATGAAGAAGCGTCGAATAGAGCGGTGAGCATGATTGCCGACATTGTCCGAGACGTCGAGGAGGGAGAGATCTACGAGGGCAGGGTTACTCGAGTAACGAATTTCGGTGCGTTTGTTGAGCTGCTTCCCGGCAAGGAAGGTCTTATTCATATCTCGGAGCTCGACTGGCGCAGGGTAAATCGCGTTGAGGATGTCTTGAATGTCGGCGATCAGGTGCGCGTCAAGGTGATAGAAATAGATGGTCAGGGAAGGATCAATCTCTCAAGAAAGGCGCTCATTCCTCGCGAGTCGGTGCTCGTCGGCAGCAGCGAGAACGACTCTGATGGCCGCCTGAAGCGACACCAATCTCCAAGACGTGCAGACGGCCAGAGACGTTTTGGTGACCTGAGCAGCCGTGACTATGGATACAAGAGGCGCGGATAAGTTAATTGCATGCCTTCCCGATTTCCCCCAGCACTTGCGCTTCGCGCAGGTGTTTTTTTGTTTACTGCCGCAGCAAGAAGGACCGGTTTGTAGAGTGTGGAATAAGTATTCAGCGTGGCCTGTTGGTAGGGTGTTCAGCAATGTGCAGGAGTGATTGCGATGGCCAGGATTGTGGTGGACCGTGAGCGCTGCAAGGGGTGCGAACTCTGTAAGAGTTTCTGCCCGAAAGCGCTTATACGAATGAGTGCTCGGTTCAACTCCAACGGTTATAGGTATGCTGAGTTGGCCGATGAACGGGAGTGCACCGGCTGTGCAGTTTGTGGCCTCGTGTGCCCTGACGTCGCAATAGAGGTCTATCGATAGGTGGCTCTAGAACAGACGGCGAGGTGTATGGCAGTGCAAAGACGCCTGTTAATGAAGGGAAATGAGGCAGTTGGAGAGGCGGCTGTCCGTGCAGGCTGCAGATACTTTTTTGGATACCCTATCACCCCTCAAAACGAGATTCCCGAGTATCTATCTCGGAGGCTTCCCGAGGTCGGCGGGGTGTTTGTGCAGGCTGAGAGCGAGATCAGCGCAATTAACATGGTCTATGGAGCAGCCGGAGCCGGGGCCAGAGTGATGACATCTTCGTCGAGCCCCGGTATTAGCTTGATGATGGAAGGAATCTCATATATAGCCGGCGCCGAGCTCCCGTGTGTAATAGTCAACATGTCAAGGGGTGGCCCGGGTTTGGGAGGAATTCAGCCTGCTCAATCCGACTATTTTCAGGCCACAAAGGGCGGCGGTCACGGGGATTATCGAATGCTTGTCCTGGCTCCTGCATCTGTGCAGGAGTTGGCCGATTGTGTCGCCGATGCGTTCGACCTTGCAGACAAGTACCGTAACCCGGTGATGGTACTGGGTGATGGAGCACTCGGTCAGATGATGGAACCGGTGAGTTTCACCCGGCCCGCTGTCGCGGTCGACCGCCTTCCCGACAAACCTTGGGCAACGACAGGCGCTGTTGGAAGGAAACCTAACATAATTAACTCACTGTATCTGAAGAATGACGAACTCGAGGCATTGAATCTAAGACTGAAGGCAAAGTATGACCGAATGCGTCGCGATGAGCAGCGTATAGAGATTGTGGACTGCGAACAGGCGGACATCATTCTGGTGGCCTACGGAATCACCTCGCGCATCTGCCGCAGCGCTGCCGGTTTAGCTCGAACCAGTGGGCTGAAGGTCGGAATAGCTAGACCGATTAGTCTTTTCCCGTTTCCTGAAAAGGCGTTCTCGGACCTCGCCAAACTGGGAGTGCCCATGCTGGTCGTTGAACTGAGCCTGGGTCAGATGGTCGAGGATGTAAAGCTAGCGGTAAATGGAAAGTGCCCGGTACGTTTCTACGGTAAGGTTGGAGGCACGCTCCCAACGCCCAGAGAGATACTTGAGAAGGCATGGGCAGTTCTCAACAATCCTGACTGCGAGGTGTTTTAGATGAACCGCGTATTCGGCAGACCACAAGCTTTAACGGATGTGCCTACTCATTACTGCCCTGGATGCACGCACGGACTGATTCACAGGTTGGTGGCAGAGGCGATTGACGAGGCCGGAGTGCGCGAGCGGGCTGTGGGCGTCGCATCCGTTGGCTGTTCTGTATTAGCCTACAACTATTTCAACTGCGACATGCAGCAGGCTGCCCACGGCAGAGCACCGGCAGTTGCCACCGGTATCAAGCGTGTTAGGCCAGATTGTGTCGTCTTTACTTACCAAGGCGATGGCGATCTGGCATCTATCGGAATAGCAGAGATAGTCCACGCTGCAGCAAGAGGCGAGCGGATTACAGTCATATTCGTGAATAATGCAGTTTATGGAATGACCGGAGGTCAAATGGCGCCTACTACTCTCATCGGGCAGCAAACAACCACTACTCCTTCTGGACGGGATCCGGCAAAGGCCGGTTTCCCCATTCGAGTTGCTGAGATGCTCGCGACCCTCGACGGGCCGGCGTACGTATCGCGGGTATCTGTTCACAATCCTTCGGCTATCCTCCGAGCAAAGCGTGCGATTGCTAGAGCCTTTGACGTTCAACTGAAGCAGCTAGGATTGGGATTTGTTGAAGTGCTGTCTGCGTGCCCGACCAATTGGGGGCTTTCGCCGATCCAGGCGCTGAAATGGATAGAAGAACACATGGTTCCCCACTATCCATTGGGCGAGTTCAAGGTGTTGGAGGGATAAGCTGGTGACTGAGGAGATCATTATCGCCGGCTTTGGCGGACAGGGAGTAATGTTGATAGGACGGCTGCTGGCGCATACTGCCATGACCCGAGGAAAGCATGTCTCATGGATGCCTGCATACGGACCGGAAATGCGCGGGGGAACCGCAAACTGCTCAGTAGTGATCTCGGATGAACCCATCGGATCACCTGTCGTAAGTGAACCCGATGCTCTAATAGCTATGAACCGGCCCAGCCTGGACAAGTTCTTACCCGCTGTCAAGCCCGGGGGATTGGTGGTCTACAACAGTTCTCTGATTGATGTTGCTCCTCAGCGCTGCGACCTCAGGACAGTTGCTGTGAGAGCAACCGATATAGCCGCGGAGCTGGGCAGCGTTCGAGCAGCAAACATGGTCGCGCTCGGCGCATACCTGCAGGCCAGCGGCTGCATACCGGCGGACGCTGTGGTTGATGAGATGAGAACAGTCTTGCCTGATCTAAGTGAATACCTGACCGCAATAAACATAGAGGCGCTCAGGCGGGGCAGCGAGTTAGCCCGGTGCTAGCTTTCTGCGAGTTCGTCAAGTGTCCGTAACACCGCACTTCGAGCGCGCTCAGACTGAATGAAGCGACACCTGTCAAGTACATCGTTGATAAATTCCCGCGTCTCAGGGTCAGCTAATAGCTCATTGAGGTAACTGAGCAAGGTGTACGCCGTATACGGGTCGCTCTCGCAAAAGCGAGATACTAGAGCGAACAGCCGCGTCTTGTCGTGCTTGAGCTGTGCAAGGATTTCGTCGTCAGACGGATCAGGGCCGGGGCTTATGTCATGAGAGTCGTCATCCGCTGGCCTGATGCCGAAGAATAAGATTTCATCCTCCGATATGTCTAGATGTTTGCCGATCTTCATCGCGATCTCATAGGTCGGCTTCTTGATCAATCCTCGTTCGAGTTGGCTGATGTATGACGGTGATAATCCGATGCATTGGCTCAATGCTCTAGCACTGATGCCTAGACGACGTCGCTGTTTCTTGACTAACTTCCCGAATTCTTCTTCGTACACGCCAAACACCCCGCTCATCGAGGTATCACTTGTATTCTATCACATAGTTTCCCTCGAAACTATTGGGCAGGTATGCCAGTTGTTGAAACCCAGTCTGCAACCAGTATGCTTGTTGCAACTCAAGGGCAGTACTACTGGTGACACGCCCTAAGGCAATGAGGAGTGATTCTCCTGAGAATTGAAATCTTGGGTCCTGACTGCGAGCCTTTGAGAGTGATGACGGCAAACGCGGCAAAAATTGCCAGAGCGCTTGAACTCGATTACGAGATCACCAGGATAACAGATATTGACGACATACTGAAGCGAGGAGTAACCGTCGTGCCGGCAGTAATCATAAATGGGAATCATATCGGTGCCGGCAGAATTCTCTCCAAGGAGGTCTTAGAGGGCTTGATTGCCGACAGTGCCGAATAACTGTGGAACTCATTCGAGCACCTGCTCGTTAGTCCAATTCGATAACAGGATGCTCAGAGGACCTTCTGTACAGCAGCAGAATGTTGCCGATGGATTGAACTACGTCTGCTCCTGTGGCGCTGACCAGCCGGTCCTTGACCACCTCAATGCTATCAGAACAGCTTTGAAGGACTCTAGCTTTGATGAGTTCCCTAGCCTCAAGCGCTTCATCCACCTGCTTGATAACAGCCTCTGTGACGCCGCCTTTTCCAATTTGGACTATTGGATCCATCTGATGTCCGATCTTTCTAAGGTATGCCCTCTGTTTGCTCGTCAGCATTTCACGGCACCCCCGCCGGTTCAGAGAAAGCTAGCCTCTCATATTATGTAGCATGTTTATAAGTTATCACAAGTACCCGCTTAACGTTGCCGTTCTGCCGCAGTGTTGCATGGGCGGAACCGCTGTACCTGTGCGAACGTAAGTTCGCCGAATGGGAATTGGGGTGTAGGTATGCCTCGGATAGGTTTAGCATTGAGCGGAGGCTCGATTCGGGGTGCTGCGCATGTCGGAGCTCTCAAGTGTTTGCATGATCATGGGATTAAGCCGGATGTAGTAGCCGGGACCAGTGCGGGATCGGTAGTAGCCGGGCTCTATGCATCCGGACTGAGCCCGGAAGACTTAGTACGAGTAGCGTGTGAGTTAACCCCATCCAAGATATTCGACATTTTTTCGCCCATCGTTGTAATGGCGATCTTTGCAAAAGCCGTCGGTGAGGCGATGTGTGGGCATGCTCGCCTCCTGAAGTGGGCCCCAAGCGGGATTATGAAAGGTCAGAAGCTGGAGGCATTTCTTCGCACCAAGGGAATTGCTTCAAGCTTCGAGAAGATGCGCTTGCCGTGTATCGTGACTGCGGTTGAAATCGACACAGGGAGAAAGGTTCTTTTTACAGACAGGGCGACTGCAGAAAAGCTAAACTTGAGGTACAAGCTGAGGCGCAGTCGCACGATAGCAGTGTGCGACGTCCAACCGGCCGAAGCTATACGAGCTAGCTGTGCGATACCCGGACTGTTTGTTCCGAAACGTATCAATGGGATGCAACTCGTCGACGGCGGCATCAAGGACAACCTTCCGCTCGAACCTATAGACCTCCTAGGCTGCGACGTTCTGATCGGTATCGATCTCGGATACTCGGGAGAGAGACGCGAGGGGATCGATAATATAGCAGAGGTTGTAAGCCAGTCTATCGATATTATGGCTCAACAATCGGTTTGCCTATCAGCAGAGATGTTGAGGAACAGGTACAGAGAAAGGTTGATTCGCGTGCTGCCGCGGATTTACGACGTCGGACTGTTCGATACCGGCCGGATCGAGGAGTGTATTGACAGAGGCTACCAGGCAATGCGAAAAGCTCTACCTGCGCTTTTGAGAATTACGAGGGCAGCGCGAAGAGCCTGTTTCGTGGGCTCGGTCATTCTGGAGGCATGATATAATAAATCATGCACTCTGGAATCGCTGCGCGAGGCGGGATGCATTCTGAAAAAACAGTATATGCCTAAGATAGTGGGGTTAGTGCTGCCCTCTCTAACTGTAATCTTGTGGGAATTACTTAGTCGGTTAAACGTGTTAGATCCGTCAATGATTCCGGCACCGAGCGATGTGCTACTCGCTGCACTTAGTGGAATTAGCTCGGGTGAACTGGTGAATTACGTTGCCATCAGCATCCTCAGAGTGGCCAAGGGGTTCCTCTTAGCGTCAGTTGCCGGGGTCTCGGCCGGGCTTGCCGTGGGTTGGTCGCCAACCGTGCGGGCAATGGTCGACCCTTTTCTCAGTTTCCTCAGACAGATCCCGCCCGTAGCATGGATTCCCGTCTTCATTATGTGGTTTGGAATAGGAGAGGGTTCCAAGGTAATGGTCATTGCCTACGCCGCGTTCTTTCCGGTTTTTCTTAACACCGAAACGTCAGTGTCGCAGGTGTGTGACACCTTCTTGGAGCTGGGACGGGTATACAGATTCACAAAAGCGCAGATGCTGACCAGGGTCATATTGCCGGGAAGCCTGGGGCCGGTGTTTGCCGGTCTTAGGTTAGGCCTTTCCGCCAGCTGGAGAGCACTGGTTGCTGCTGAGATGCTCGCTTCTGCAAGTGGCTTAGGTTATATGATTGTGATATCCCGGGAGTTGGTACGTCCCGATGTCATGTTCGTTGGAATTGTCGTAGTAGGACTGTTCGGGTACCTAGTTGACGTAGGCGCAATTCGCTTGCAGCGAACTGTTGCGCCTTGGAGTTGGCAAGTAAGGGAGTAATCAGAGTTCTGGTTGCGCAGGAGTTTTAACACGCACGTCGCAGGAGGAAGCAGCATTGTCTGCAGGCGTCGGGCTCTTGGTTGAAAATGTGGTTAAGCAATTCGCAGGTGATTCGGGAGCGCTTTTAGTGCTAGACCACCTGTCGCTTTGTTGCCGTCCCGGAGAGTTTGTCAGCATTCTCGGGCCTAGCGGAGCAGGCAAGACAACTCTTCTTCGATTGATTGCCGGGCTGGATACGGTCGACTCGGGCCGTATCGCTTATACAGACAATTCTCTCAACGAGGTAGACCCGTCCAGTGTGCGCATCGGCATGGTCTTTCAGGAGCCGAGGCTCCTGCCGTGGGCCTCGGTTGCTGCGAATATCCGTTATGGGTTGCAGGACAGGGCCGCTCAAATGTCTAAATCCGAACAGGAGTATGCTGTCGCCGAGTTGATAGAACGCACCGGGCTCAGTGGTTTTGAATCGTACCTGCCACACCAGATTTCGGGCGGCATGGCACAACGGGCTGCTCTCGCTCGGGCTTTGGTTGGCGATCCGAACCTGCTTCTGCTTGATGAGCCCCTTGGTTCTCTAGATATTAAGAATCGTCTGGCGATTCAGGACCTTCTCGCGAATGTCGTCTGCGCCGGCGGGAGTGCCGCTCCGACCTGTGTGATGGTCACTCACAGCGTAGACGAGGCGTTGTACCTATCGGACCGGGTATACGTGTTGAGTGAAAGACCTGCTGCGGTGATTGCTGAGGTAGACGTGCCGGTAGCCCGTCCGAGAGACAGGGCGTCTACCGGTTTTTTTGAGGCAAAAAGACAAATACTTTCCGCTCTTGGGGTTTCAAGTTCCCCGTGACAAGACATCGAGTTGAGAAAGGAGTGTATCCCGATGAGTGTGTTTGAAAAAGGTGCGAGGTGTAGCGGTGCAGTCCTGGTAATCGCAGTGCTTCTGGCGTCAGCTGCGCTAATAGTCACTGCAGCCGGCGATCGGGACGTCTTGAGAGTTAGCTATAACCCTATACCGCTGAATATTCCCACTATTTTGATGCATAAGGGTTTGCTCCAGGACAGAATGGATGGGCTTGGAGTTAAGGTCGAGTGGATCAGTGGGCTTTTGAAAGGGTCGTTGATGACGGAGAGCATGGCTGCCGGCGAGCTGGATATTGCCAGTGTCATGGGCGGCACATCCGCGGTTGTTTCATTTGCGGGAGGCAGAGATATTGTTGTGGTCGCCGGGTATAGCCGAGCTTCACAGGGTTTTGGCATAGTTGTGAGGCCGGACTCGCCTATAAGAAGCGTTGCCGACCTAAAGGGTAAGACAGTAGTCGGGCCCATAGGCACAGAAGTGCACTATCTCTTGGCCAAAGCTCTACAAGAGGTTGGCTTGAGTCTAAAAGATGTCAGGTTTAAGAACGACTTGGTGCCAAATGCTGTAAGCTATGTCATTAACGGCGATGCGGATGCTGCTTTGGTGGTAGAACCTACAATGTCAGTCTATGAGTACCAGGGCAAGGTGCGGATCCTGAGAACCGGCGAAGGTTTGATGCCGGGCGCTACATTCGTTGCAGTTCGGGGTCCGTTTTTGCGGGAGCATCCTGAGATCGTGATCGAATATCTCTGTTCACAGGTGCAGGCAATAGAGCAAATGAAAAGCATGGGAAAGGAGGCCTTGCAACTCGCAGCAGAGGAACTGGACATGCCACTTGCGGTGATCGAGAGAGTTGCCCAGAAATACGAATTCAGTGCGAACCTTGACGCTGAGGCGATTGAAGATTTGCAGGGCATAGCCGACTTTCTGTTCGACGAGGGTTTGATCAGGACTCAGATAGACGTAACCTCGATGCTGGACACTTCACTACTGGAGCAGGTGCTTCAACAATAAAATTCCAGTAGAGTAGGTGCGACCGGAGCATCAGAGAGATAAACGGCGAAAGCGGGACGATATAGAGCCCGCCGGGTTGTATTGTGTCCACAATGGTTGTTTAGGAGATTGACATCGACTGGGGCTGGGAGTATACTGGCACTGGACTGAATGGGTTGATTGGGCTTGTTTAACAAGCCCAAGATTTTGTGCTTTATTGTGATTCTGTTCACAAGGTGACCCACTGTCCTATCGAGACATATTATCCGGGAGTTATTTGCGGTGGGTCGATGGGAGGAAGGCATATGGATGATGGCAAGTGGCGGGTGTTAGTGTGTGCAGGCGCCGGGTGTGTATCTTCCGGGTGTAAGGAGGTTGCGCGCACTCTTCGTGAACTCGTTCATGAGAAGGGCCTCTGTGAGAAGGTTGAGATAATTCAAACCGGATGCATTGGATCCTGTGATCTGGGCCCTGTCGTCGTAGTAGACAACGACGACACGTTTTATCAGCGCGTGACCCCCAATGACGTCGCAGACATAGTCAATAGCCATCTGATAGAGGGAAAGCCGGTAGAACGGTTACTTCACAAGTCTGCCGAGACCGGAGAGGTGGAAGTAAAGCGCAGCGACATGGCGTTCTTCCGCAGGCAGACTAAAGTGGTCTTGAGAAACTGCGGGGTTATCGATCCTCTTAACATAGACGAGTACATTGCCAGGCGCGGCTATGAGGCTCTTTCAAAAGTCCTAAGCAGCATGACTCCCGAACAGGTTATTGACGTCATTAAGGCGTCCGGGCTTCGGGGACGAGGCGGCGCCGGGTTCCCAACAGGCCTCAAATGGATGTTCACGGCCAGTGCGCCCGGAGAGCCTAAGTATGTGGTCTGCAATGCTGACGAGGGCGACCCGGGAGCTTTTATGGACAGGTCAGTACTTGAGGGCGATCCCCACAGCGTGATTGAGGCGATGATCATCGCCGGATACGCAATCGGCTCCCATCAGGGTTATGTCTATGTGAGAGCGGAATATCCTTTGGCCGTTGAGCGACTTGGGCACGCGATTGCCCAGGCAGCTGAGCGCGGTTATTTAGGTGAGAACATCCTTGGGTCCGGGTTTAGTTTCAACCTCGAAATAAGAGTAGGAGCAGGTGCGTTTGTGTGCGGCGAGGAAACCGCACTGCTAGCCTCGATTGAGGGAAAACGTGGCATGCCGAGGCCTAAGCCGCCGTTCCCTGCTGCGCACGGCCTCTGTGGCAAGCCCACGGTGATCAATAATGTAGAGACATTTGCCAACATTGCCCCAATAATTCTCAACGGACCGGAGTGGTTCAGAAGCATAGGAACCGATCGCAGCCCCGGAACAAAGGTCTTTGCGTTGGCCGGAAAGATCAACAATACGGGTTTGGTTGAAGTGCCGATGGGCACGCCTTTGAGAGAGATTATCTACGAGATAGGCGGAGGAATTCCGGGTGGGAAGAAGTTCAAGGCCGCCCAGACGGGAGGTCCATCTGGCGGTTGCATTCCTGCAGAGTATCTGGACGTTCCGATGGACTATGAGTCGCTGGTGAAACTAGGCGCCATGATGGGATCCGGCGGTCTCATCGTCATGGACGAAGATACTTGCATGGTCGATATTGCAAAGTTCTTCCTGCAGTTTACTCAGGATGAGTCCTGTGGGAAGTGTGTTCCCTGCCGCGAAGGCACAAAGGTCATGCTTGACATTCTGGACCGGATAACCAGGGGTGAAGGGAAGGAAGGGGATATTGAACTCCTGGAGACTCTTGGCAAGACCATCAAGCAGACAGCGTTGTGCGGACTAGGGCAGTCAGCACCTAACCCGGTGCTCAGTACGATTCGGTACTTCAGAGATGAATACGAAGCGCACGTGCGAGACAAGCGTTGCCCGGCAGGTGTTTGCGCGGCACTGAGATCCTATGCAATAGATACGGAGAAGTGCCGCGGGTGTGGCTTGTGTGCCAAGGGATGCCCGGTCGGCGCAATCCATCCCATCGAGCTTTCGACAGTTGCCGGTGATGAGGGCCGGACTCAGAGGAAACGTCCCTCTTATAGCATTGACTCGTCAAAGTGCATAAAGTGCGGAGCATGCGAGGCAGCTTGTCCATTTGGCGCGATCTCGCGGTGACGAAGCAGTTCGGGATGCTCTCTCACATAGCTGCATTGGAAGAGGTGCGTGATATGGATACTGTAAAGCTAACCATAGATGGCAAAGAAATTGAGGTAGAGCGTGGGACGACTATCCTTGAGGCAGCTAGACTGGCAGGTGTTCATATTCCTACCTTGTGCTACCATCCGGCACTGAGCGGGATTGGGTCCTGCAGAGTCTGTGTGTGCGAGGTAGAAGGAGCCAAGAGTCTCGTGGCAGCTTGCGTGTGTCCCGCAAACGACGGAATGGTAGTCTGGACCAATTCGCCTGCGGTTCGCGAGGCGCGTCGGACTGTCCTCGAGCTGTTGATTGCTTCGCATCCACAGGATTGTCTCACATGCGATAGGTCTGAGACTTGTGAGCTTAGACGCCTCGCCTCGCGACTTAACGTCCGCGGGGGACGGTTTACCCGCGAGAAGAAGGCATTGCCGAAGGACACGTCTAGCCCGTCGATCGTGAGAGATCCGTCAAAATGTATTCTATGCGGCAGATGTGTTCAGGTTTGCTCGTCTATTCAGGGAATTGGCGCGATAGGGCTGGCCAACAGAGGTATTGAAACGATTGTAGCTCCGGCATTTGGTGACGATCTTGCGAATACCAAGTGTGTGGCCTGTGGTCAGTGCTCTGCCGTTTGCCCGGTAGGCGCTATAGTTGTCAAGGACGATACAGACCCTGTCTTTGACGCACTTGGTGATCCCGACAAGCACGTTGTCGTTCAGGTAGCACCGGCTGTTAGGGCTGCCCTAGGTGAGGAGTTTGGGTTGCCCGCCGGGACTGACGTGACCGAGCAAATGGTCGGGGCTTTGAAACAACTTGGATTTGACGCGGTTTTTGATACACAGTTCTCTGCGGACCTCACAATCGTAGAAGAGGGAAACGAGCTCGTCGAGAGACTGAAGAATGGCGGCCCATTCCCGTTGATAACGTCATGTAGCCCCGGCTGGATTAACTACATGGAGAATTTCCATCCGAGCTTGGCTGAGAATGTTTCTTCGTGCAAGTCGCCTCAACAGATGATGGGTGCGGTTATCAAGACCTATTATGCAAAGAAGGTCGGAATAGATCCTTCGAAGATCGTTTCAGTCTCTGTGATGCCGTGCACTGCAAAGAAGTTTGAGGCTCAGAGGCCTGAGATGAACAGCTCGGGCTATCGCGATGTGGACATTGTATTGACTACTCGTGAACTGGCGGACATGCTCAGGCAGGCCGGTATTGATCTGAAAACTGCCCATCCCGGCAGCTTTGACAGCCCACTAGGAGAATCAACGGGTGCAGGCGAGATCTTCGGAGTGACCGGAGGAGTTATGGAGGCAGCCCTGCGATCCGTCTACTATATGTTAACCGGTAAGCCGCTTGCGAACTTTGAGTTGCAGCCTGTTCGCGGATTCTCCGGTATACGCGAGTCAGAGATTGAGATTGCAGGCCAATGGATTCGGGTAGCGGTGGCGCACGGTCTATCCAATGCGGAAGAGCTTTTGAGGCGCATCTTGGCCAAAGAAAAGGAATATCACTTTGTGGAAATAATGGCGTGCCCCGGCGGTTGCATCGGCGGCGGTGGACAGCCTTTCTCTAATGATCCAGAAATCAAGGCGAAACGTGCGTCTGTTTTGTATGCCGGGGACGGCGCCAAGAGACAGCGAATGTCCCATGAGAACCCATGGATAAAGAAACTTTACGAGGAGTTTCTCGGCTCCCCTGGCAGTGACTTGTCTCATAAGTTGCTTCATACCACTTACTGTCAGGGCAAAGCAGGTTTGAACCGAGAAGCAGTTTGATCGAGGTGATCGCTATGAGTCAGGTGGCGATGAGGGCTGCTGTTAGTGGAGCCGATCGCGATGCTAAGTGTGAAGTCAGTTGCGGAACTAGCACTCTGAAGGGCGTCGGAACTCATTCAGGAATTGACCCAGGCCTGATGGCGAAGGTCGACGCCGTTATAGAAAAGTACAAAGGCCAGAAAGGTGCTTTGATTCCTGTTTTGCACCAGGTGCAGGAGATCATAGGGTATCTGCCGAGGTCGGTTCAAAGCAGGATAGCAGATGGACTCGGGGTCCCGGAGTCTGAAGTGTACGGGGTTGTCACCTTCTACTCGTTCTTTACTATGAAGCCTACCGGCAGGCACAAGATTGGAGTTTGCCTTGGTACTGCGTGTTATGTCAAGGGTGCTGCAGCTGTGCTGGAAGCTGTTAAGAAGGCCACCGGTACACAGGTAGGGGACGTCTCTGAAGATGGCCGGTTCGGTCTAGAGGTGACTAGGTGCCTTGGAGCGTGCGGTCTCGCACCTGTTCTCACTGTAGATGGAGAGGTTTACAGCCGGGTCACTCCTGATTTGGTTCCGGAGATTCTCGCCAAGTATGAGTAGAAAACAGCTAAGATGATTTGCGAAGTCTTGTTAAGCCCGCGTTCGGCTGTTTGCGGTCGTAGCGCGGGCTTTGTCTTTTGTCTATGGAAGGAGGGTTAGAGTGTAGCAGCGAAGAGAAATTAGGCATTTATTTAGGTCAAGGGGGCAAGTCTTATGATAAGAAGAGAAGCCGAAATGCAAGTAGAGGTTCGCAAGGAGATGCGGGGTGGGAAAGGCGAGGTTGAGATTAAGCATATATTTCGGAAAGACGAGTTAACAGGCAAGTGCAGGCTTCTGGCAAGGATCACGCTGGCTCCCGGGAGTTCGATTGGACTTCACGAGCACATAGACGAGGAAGAGGTGTTCTACATAATCAGAGGCCGGGGCGAAGTAGTTGACAACGGTACCACAGTCGAGGTGTCCGCCGGAGATGCAGTTCTCACGGGTGGGGGGAAGAGCCACTCGATCGAGAACATAGGAGATGAACCTTTGGAGCTGATGGTAGTTATTCTCCTGTATTAGGCAGACCGATGTCCGGCTTGACTGCTGGCGGTAGATGGATCAATCGCACTGTGCGGACCGGTCTCTTTTTTGTGCGCGCTTGTTATATCCTATGGAGGTGCACGGTTTGACTTCTAGCGAGTTGAGGAAACACTTGGAGACCAAGGTGCTTATCGGCGACGGCGCGATGGGAACCTATCTCGCGTCCCTTTGCGGGGATAGGAGCGAACCTGTTGAATTGCTCAATCTTACTAGTCCTGAGTTGGTCGCTTCCGCACACCGCGATTATGTGGGAGCCGGCGCTAGACTAATTGAGACCAACACTTTCGCTGCTAACAGGTGTTATCTGGGGAGATTTGGTGCAGCTGATCAGGTAAAGCAAATCAATGCCGCCGGAGTGCGTGCAGCGAAGGGTGCTGCCGGAGAAGGTATCCTGGTCGGTGGTGCTGTTGGGCCCGTATCGGCAAGCGGGTTTGCACCTTCTTCGATAGACGAACTTCGGGATGTCTATCGCGAGCAGATGACTGCCCTGTTAGAGTCAGGAGTAGACCTGCTGATTCTGGAGACTTTTTCTGATCTGTACGAGCTGCAAATAGCGCTGGAAACCGCCCGGTCTCTCTGCGACGTTGCTGTGATTTGCCAAATGACTGTAGTAAGCGGAGCCGGCAGGGCCGAGTTGGGCCGGTTGAGACGGCTGGCAGAGTTAATAGATGAGGGTGCAGCAGTGGTAGGGGTTAACTGTTCTGGAGGCCCATCAGTGGTTTCAGAAGCTGTATCCGAGCTGGTCAAACTAGTGGATGCACCGGTGTCAGCCTTCCCCAATGCTTCAATCCCGGAAACAGTCGGCGGGAGGAGCCTTTACAGCGCAGATCCATCTTACTTTGGTAGTTGCGCAGTGAGATGCGCAGAAGCCGGCGCTGCTATAGTTGGAGGGTGTTGTGGAACTACTCCAGATCACATAAGACACCTGGCACAATGCGTTGAGCAGAGCGGTCTGCTTTCAAGAACACGCACGTTTTCACTTGCCCTAAAACTCAAGTCGAGGGATTCGTCATCTCAACCTGCTGCGGCGTTTGTTGAGAAAGCCAAGACGGGGCGTCGGTCGGTCATAGTTGAACTAGATCCACCGAAGACGTGGTCGCTTTCTGCACTTGTGCATACTGCCAAGTGTCTTGCCAGGGATGGAGTGGATGCTTTCAGCGTTCCGGAGAATCCGGGCGCCAGGGTTCGGATGGATAGCTTGGTGGCCGGGTATGTGCTTCAGAGGGAAACAGGAGTTCCTGCGATAGTCCACATGACGTGTAGAGATAGAAGCCTGATTGGGCAACACTCAAGAATACTGGGCCTTGCCGCAATGGATATAACTGCTGTGCTGGCAGTGACGGGCGACCGACCTGGGGATCAGAGAGACCAGATTGGTCGCAAGGTGTCGGGTATGTACGAAACGGGCTCCTACGGGCTAATTGAGTTAATACAGGGCTACAATACTTCTCCAGATGCGCCTTACAGGATCAGCATCGGGTGCGCTTTTAACGCAAACGCAGTTCATCTCGATTTAGAAGTGAACCGCCTGAGGCGCAAGATTGAACTGGGTGTGGATTTTGTTCAGACGCAACCGGTGTGGACTCCATCTGCGGTTTACGAGCTACGGGATAGGTTGGGGGATATCGGTGTGCCGGTTTTTATTGGAGTGTTGCCTTTTGTCTCGCTCAGAAACGCCGAGGTTCTTAGCAACGAGTTTCCGGGGATGAGAATACCTCAAGAGATTATGTCGCTTTTGCGAAGGGCTGCACCGGACCAGGTGAGGGAAGTCGGCCTTGAGCTTGCTAAACAGGTGGTCGAGGCTGCGCTTCGCTGTTTCAGCGGAGTGTACATCATTCCGCCGTTCAACCGCTTAGAAGTCGCTTCGCCGCTGGTTCGGCATGCACTGAGTTTTAGTAAGCAGCAGTGACAACACTTGCACGGGCCTTTGCGAAGGGGCATAAGTCCGTGGTTGTACCCTTTTCATTCTTTTCGTACAGCTAGACTGTGTTATAATATATGGGATATCTGACAGCTTGGAGGTTCCAATGCTCACCTGTGGAATAGTCGGACTTCCGATGTCCGGTAAGACTACGCTCTTTCATCTTCTTACTGATTCGAAGGTCGAGTCAAATAAACCGGCGGCCAACACTGCGACCGCGCGGGTGCCTGACAGTCGTGTCGACTACCTCTCATCGATCTTTAGGCCGGAGAAGACGACCTACGCGCAGGTGATGCTGTCCGATTTACCCGGACTCGTCAGTGAATCAGACGGAGGTCACGGTTACAACAACCGGTTTCTGTCAGCCATCCGGGGCGTCGATGCCATTCTGATGGTGGTCAGAGCCTTTCGGGATGAGGCTGTGGGCTGCGTCGCAGGGTCGATTGATCCCACCGCAGATTTGTCTACGATCGAATCAGAACTCATCCTTGCAGATCTTCAGCTGGTGGAGGCTCGACTAGAAAGACTCTTGAGTTCCCGCAAGCTTACTCCTGAGCAGCGAGCTGAGATTCCCGTGCTCGAGAAGGTCAGAGACGGCTTCATGAGTCAGCTATGGCTTACAGACCAGTCGCTGACTGCTGAAGAAAAGCAGGTGCTCAGGGGATACGGCCTTCTCACGGCTAAACCCATGATACTAGTGATTAACCTAGACGAGGCGCAGTTCGCTTCGCATCAGTATGAGGGCAGAGACGAGCTCAAGAGGTACGCAGAGCGACGGCAGTGTGAATTAGTCGAACTGAGCTGCAAAGTCGAGAGCGAAATCATGGCCTTGGATGAGCCAGACAGACATGAATTCATGGAGGAATACGGCATAGAGGAACCCGGAATATCGAAGGTTGCTCGTTCTGTTTATGCCTCTCTCAGCTTAATATCGTTTTTTACAGTAGGAAAGGATGAAGTCAGAGCTTGGACGGTAACCAGAGGGACTAATGCAAAGCGAGCTGCAAGGGCGATTCACTCTGACATCGAGAGGGGTTTTATTCGAGCAGAAGTGGTATCATTCGAAGATTTTCGGAAAGCCGGGTCTATTGCTGCAGCCAGGGCGCAAGGCACGTTGCGGCTCGAAGGAAAAGATTACGAAGTGCAGGACGGAGACATCATTGAGTTTAGATTCAACGTGTGACAGAAGTTGGAGGAGTGGTGCTATGTTGCGGACCCATACGTGTGGCGATTTGTGCAGACAGGATGTAGGACAAAAAGTTACGCTCTGTGGTTGGGTGCAGAGTGTTCGCGACCACGGCGGCGTGATTTTCATAAATCTGAGAGACCGCTACGGAGAAACTCAAGTCGTCTGTGATCCTAGGAAGGATCCAAAGAGCCATAGTGAAGCTGAGCGGGTCCGTAAGGAGTGGGTTATCAGGGTAAGTGGGACTGTGGAAGCTCGGCCGTCGGAGTCGATTAACCCGAAAATGGCTACCGGTGAGATCGAGGTAGCATGTGAGGAGCTCGAGGTCCTCAGCGTTGCCCGGACGCTGCCTTTAGAGATAGACGATAGCAAAGTCGCCAGCGAAGAGGTAAGGTTGAGGTACAGGTATCTTGACTTGCGCAGACCATCAATGCAGCGCAACCTCATGATTCGGCACAAGGCTGCGATGGCTGCCAGGGAGTACTTGTCCAACAGGGGATTCCTAGAGGTTCAGACTCCTCTGTTCGTGCGCAGCACTCCCGAAGGAGCGCGCGACTTTGTAGTTCCCAGTCGCCTGTTCCCCGGAAAGTTCTATGCACTTCCTCAGAGTCCGCAACTGTACAAGCAGTTGTTAATGGTGGGTGGGGTCGACAGGTATTTTCAGCTGGCTCCGTGCTTCCGTGATGAAGACCAGAGAGCGGATAGGCAACCGGTTCACACCCAGATCGACCTAGAGATGAGTTTTGCTGAAGAGGAAGACATCTTCAATGTTGTTGAAGGGGTTGTTGCCGCCATATTTAAGGCTGCGGCGGGTATAGAGATCCAAACCGGTTTCCCGAGAATGACTTATCAAGAAGCCATTGATCGGTACGGACTTGACAGGCCGGATACCCGCTTTGGAATGGAACTTATTGACTACACAGATATACTGGCCGGATGCGGGTTTTCAGTTTTTGCCGAAGCCATTGAGCGCGGGGGCCAGGTCAGAGGGCTTAACATCAAAGGTGGGGCCACTATGCCGCGACGCGAGATCGATGAGCTAGGCGAGTTTGTCAAGATCTACAAAGCAAAGGGCCTGGCATGGATGCGCGTCACGGATGCAGGACTGGAGTCAAGCATTAGTAAGTACTTCACTGAGCAAGAACTCAACGCAATTCGTGAGCGGGCTAAGGCTGAACCGTCAGACTTGCTGGTGTTCATTGCCGACACTCCGAAAGTCGTAGCCACATCTCTCGGTTGGCTCAGAAATCACTTAGCCCGGAAGTTCGACCTAATCCCTAAAGATGTGTATAACTTTGTCTGGGTTACAGATTTTCCGCTGTTTGAGTGGAATGACGAGGAGCGCAGATGGGAACCTATGCACCACATGTTCACAATGCCGAAACAGGAAGATATGGATTACCTGTTTACCGACCCCGGCAGGGTGAGAGGACGGCTGTATGATTTAGTGCTCAACGGAGTGGAGCTCGGAAGCGGAAGCATAAGGATCAACAGGCCTGATGTGCAGACAGATGTCATGAAAGTCATCGGCATGGACTACTCGGAAGCCGAGCGACGCTTCGGATTTCTCCTCAAGGCATTTGAATACGGTGCACCTCCTCATGGTGGATTTGCGATTGGGTTTGACCGTCTTGTTGCACTGGTGGCTGGCACAGACAGCATACGCGATGTGATCGCGTTTCCGTATAACGCGTCCGGCGCTTCTCTCGTCGACGACTCGCCCTCAGAAATCGATGAGAGGCAGTTGCGAGAACTTCACATCAAGCTCGTCAACACCAAGGGAGACTAGCGCTTCTTGTCCAGAAGAATCTTGTGGAGGTGGGCGTAGTGAGCTTTTTCCTTGGTATCGACATTGGAACGAGTGCAACTAAGGCGGTCGTGATTGACGGCGACGGCAGGGTTAGGGGCAGCGGAACGGTCGAGTATCCTCTGTACACCCCTAGGCCGAACTGGGCGGAGCAGGATCCGGAGGACTGGTGGAAAGCCACAGTTGGATCCACTCGAAAGGCAATTGAATCTGCCGGGATTGACGGAAAAGACGTTGGTGGGATCGGTTTTTCTGGGCAGATGCACGGTGCCGTCTTGCTAGACTCAAGTGACAAAGTGCTCAGACCCGCAATCCTTTGGTGCGATCAGCGCACGGCCCAGGAGTGCGAGGAGATCACCGATAAGATTGGTGCCAGGCGGTTGCTAGAGCTAACTTACAATAAGGCGCTCGCAGGTTTTACTGCTCCGAAGATTCTATGGGTGAGAAAGCACGAGCCGGAGACATATGAGAAAGTTCGCAAGATCTTGTTGCCCAAGGATTACATACGTTTTCGAATGACCGGTGAATATGCGACAGAGGTGTCCGACGCTTCAGGCACTTTGCTGTTCGATGTAAAGAATCGCACCTGGTCGCGGGAAATGCTCGATGAACTGGAGATTCCTCGTGAGTTCATGCCGGACTGTTATGAGTCGCCTGTCGTGAGCGGGAAGGTCAGCGCATCAGCTGCAGCTGAACTCGGCCTTAAGCCTGGGACTCCGGTGGTCGGCGGCGGAGGAGACAATGCTGCCGGTGCGGTTGGCAACGGCATTGTTCGTTCTGGACTCACCTGGGTTACGGTTGGGACGAGTGGCGTGGTCTTTGCTCACATGGACAAGGTTGACCTTGACGAAGAAGGCAGGCTGCATACGTTTTGCCACGCGGTCCCCGGAAAATGGCATGTGATGGGTGTTACCCTAGCCGCCGGCGGGTCACTGCAATGGTTCAGGAATACTCTGTGCGATGCAGAGCGTTCCGTAGCAAAATTGATGGACAAGGACACTTACGAGTTAATAACTGCGGAAGCCGCCACGGCGCCGATTCTCAGTGAGGGTCTCTTCTTCCTCCCTTACCTCTCCGGCGAGAGAACGCCTTACCCGGACGCGAACGCACGAGGTGTATTCTTCGGGCTTTCACTCAGACATACTAAGGCGCATATGGCACGTGCTGTTCTAGAGGGGGTCGCCTACAGCCTGGCCGATTGCCTTGATCTCGTCAAGGCTCTCGTGCCCAACATAAGTGAGATCAGGGCTTCCGGCGGCGGAGCTAGGAGCACTTTGTGGAGACAGATATTGGCCGACGTTTTCAATACAAGAATGACTACGACTAATGCAACTGAGGGGCCGGCCTTTGGCGCTGCCTTGTTGGCCGCGGTCGGAGTCGGGCATTTTGGATCGGTGGAAGAGGCGTGTGACCACTGCGTGCGCATAGAGTCAAGCTTAGACCCATCTGAAGCGAATGTGGCTCGCTACAAGCAAGGCAGGCCCGTATACCGAGCGCTTTATCCCGCTCTGAAACAAGCATATGATATGAATGCTAAACTGTTTGGTTGATCGACTGTCACGGCGGCAGTGCCAGTTGAGCGGCCAGAAACAGATGGGGGAGGATGGTAACATGTCGCTCTCTGTTGGCTTGGTCGGTATGCCTAACGTGGGCAAGTCCACCCTGCTTAATGCCCTGTCTAACGCTGGCGCAGAAGCCGCCAATTATCCGTTTTGCACTATTGACAAGAACGTTGGGATAGTCGAGGTCCCTGACGAATCACTCCTTCGGCTGAAGGAAGCGCTTCAGCCGAAGGAGTGTGTCGCGTCAACGATCGAGATAGTGGACATAGCTGGACTGGTAAAGGGCGCTAGCAAAGGCGAAGGTCTTGGAAACAGGTTTCTTGCACACATTCGAGAGGTTGGTGCAATAGCGCATGTTGTCAGGTGCTTTGAGGATCCGGAGGTCACCCACGTCAGCGGAACTGTCGATCCGTTCCGAGACATCGAAACTGTAGACCTGGAGCTCGCAATAGCAGACTTGGAGTCGGCCGAGCGCACGCTCGAGCGCGATCGAAAGGTCCATACTGACGCTGCCAGGCAGCGAGTCAGGGTCCTTGAGAGGGTTGTTGAGGCTCTTAGTGCCGGCATAGCTATCAGGGACATCGGTCTAACGCAGGATGAGCTCGATATCGTTAAAGACCACAATTTTCTCACCGCAAAGCCTGTGCTGTACGTGGCAAATACGGATGCCGAAGATTTCCACACTTTTCCTCCTTTAGTTTCAGCGGTCATCGACCGGTTCAAGCCGTCTAACGTCGCAGTGATCAATGCGAAACTGGAGTGCGAGCTTGCCGAGCTTCCGGAAAACGACCGAATAGAGTACATGCGCGAAATAGGCCTCGAGGTTCCCGGAACAGTGAACCTGGTGAGGCGGCTTTTTGAATTGTTGGACCTTATAAATTTTTACACGATTGCAAACGATAAACTTCGAGCATGGAAGGTTGTCTATGGCACTGACGCATACACGGCTGCCGGGATGATTCACTCGGACATGCAGCGTGGCTTCATAAGAGCCGAGATCGCCAAAGTTGATGATGTTGTTCAGTATAGATCATTTGCTGAGCTGCGGAAGCGCGGACTGGTTAGGTCTGAGGGACGATCATACGTGATTCAGCCGGAGGACGTCGTGCATATTCTGTTTTCGAACTGAATTACCGTCCTTGCACTCAGACATGCGCAGCTTGAGACGGAATGGCGAATAGGGTAACATAGAGACGTAACTCCGTCTTTTAGGGGGTCGGTTGCAGTGAAGCGTGGCTTTTTGCCTGCGGCCCTAGTAGCAATGTTGACAATCCCACAGTTGTTCACCTCGGTTGCTGTCGCTGACTGCTCGTTTCAGGCCGAGGTCAAACTCATCATAACTCCCGAAAACCACGACCTTCAGCTAGATCTGTGGGTCGACAGAGACCCGTCTACCCCGTATCAGGTCGGAGACAACATAACTGTCTATGCGAGGACTAACCGCGATGCATATGTCTATATATTTAACATCAGCCCAACCGGTGAGGTCGTGACACTACTGCCTAGTTCGAGGGAACCGAGTAATTTCGTCAAGTCAGGAGAGGTCCTTCGCCTGCCTCGGGGCAACTATAGGATTACGGCCAATACTCCGGGCACTGAGTACTTAGTAGCAATAGCTACTCTTCGACCCATGAATACTCAGTCGTACTGGGTTAAGCGTATGCTCGATTGGACAGATGCGCGCACACCGCTGATCAGTACAGCAGAGGAGCTGCTCAAGCGACTGCAATGGGCGGAGCTAGAACCCTTCCACAGAGGTGCATACGCAGCTACGGTGATTTCATTCGTGGTTGAGGAGCCGTACTATTGGAGGCTCGGACACCTGAGCGTCTCCAGCAATCCGTCTGGAGCGATGGTATTTGTAGACGGTAGGCATGTGGGCATGACTCCGTGCACCGTGCGGGACCTTGTAGCCGGTTATCATGAGCTGACCCTAGTAAAAGAAGGCTACCGGACGATAGTTGATCAGGTTTCTGTGCGGGCGAACGCTACTGAGTTCAGGAGCTACACTTTTACACCGCTCGCAATACAGCCGCCCGTAGAAAGGGTTGTATTCGGCCCTTGGCGGGTTTTGATCCGGCGCGAAAACGACGGAGCTACTCGATCATTTTCTGCTGACTTCGGCTACTCGGGCGCAATCCAGATTCGTCCGAGGGAGACGTATGACGGCAAACTGTATCAGATCGAAGGCCTGCTTACAGTTTATCCTTCCGGCTCTGTTACGCAGGTTTTCTTGCTGGAGGCGGATTCGATTAGAGAGTCCGACCGCGGCAGGACTATAACGAATACCGTGGGACCATTTAAAGTCTTAGCTACGATTGAGGACGTAGAACTTGCACAGACGGGTTCAGTGTTTTCTTCGAAATACATTAAGTCTATTGCCCTTAGTATTCAGGTTGTCTGGACGGGTGTGACTTATTGATTAGGCGATTAGAGAGGTGTACGGTTAAGTGGAGCGCGTTTTCATTCAGGATGTATCCGAGCATGTTGGCCGGCAGGTATCTATATGGGGCTGGTTGTACAATAAACGTTCTAGCGGGAAAATTCATTTCCTGATCATTCGCGATGGAACCGGATTCATCCAGGCTGTTGCGTCCGTAGCCGATGTCGGAGAAGAGACCTTTGAACTACTCAAGCGGGTGACTCAGGAGTCATCTATGCGCGTGTGGGGAACGGTTCGTCAGGATCAACGCGCCCCAGGAGGTTTTGAGATTTTAGTTACACGAGTCGAAGTGGTTCAAATCGCCGAAGAGTACCCGATCAGCTTGAAAGAGCACGGCGTTGATTTTCTGATGCAATATCGTCACCTATGGCTTCGCACGCCTCGGCAGCACGCAATCATGCGCGTCAGGGCGGAGGTTGTGAAAGCCTGCCGGTCGTTTCTTGACAGCAACGGCTTCCTGCTCATCGATGCTCCGATTCTCACCCCTGCTGCATGCGAAGGTACGACGACCTTGTTTGAAACTGACTATTTTGGGGACAAGGCTTACCTGACCCAAAGCGGCCAGCTCTATATGGAAGCAGCAGCTATGGCATTCGGTCGGGTGTATTGCTTTGGGCCAGTGTTTCGAGCGGAGAAATCCAAGACCCGGAGACACTTAATGGAGTTTTGGATGGTTGAGCCTGAAATGGCTTACGTAGAGTTAGATGAGAGTTTGCAAATCCAGGAACAGTTGATTACTTACATCATCCAGCAGGTTCTGTCAAACAGGCGGCAGGAGCTCGAAACCCTCGAGAGAGATATTACTGCTCTCGAACGTATCTCACCTCCGTTTCCGCGCATCTCCTACTCGGAAGCTCTCAACATACTCAAGCAAAACGGTGTTGAGTTGCAGTGGGGAGACGATTTCGGAGGAGGAGACGAGACCATTCTGTCAAACCAGTTTGACAAGCCGGTCTTTGTTCACAGGTACCCGACTCAGGCTAAGGCTTTCTACATGAAACCCGATCCGCAGAACCCGGAAGTTGTGTTGTGCGCAGATCTGCTTGCTCCTGAGGGATATGGTGAGATCATTGGCGGTGGGCAGCGTATTGATGACCCGGAGCTGTTGAGACGCAGGATAGAGGAGCACAGGCTCCCTTACGAGGCGTATCAATGGTATCTCGACCTTAGACACTTTGGGTCTGTGCCTCATTCCGGATTTGGGTTGGGGATTGAAAGACTTGTAACGTGGATCTGCGGGCTTGACCATGTTCGGGAGACTTCTCCATTTCCGCGCATGCTCAACCGCATATATCCATAGGTGTAACAGGCCATCTGGAGTGTCTCGGTCAAAGGCGCCGGTGACAAACCTGCTGCGACTGCGGTCGCAAAAAACACCCGAGCTTCGCAAACAAGTACATGGAATTTCAAGGCGAGCTCGGGTATATTTCAAGTAAAATACCTAGTGAACAGATAGGGTTACTAAACTACTCGGGAGGGTCTGTATGCGATCTTCATTCTCTCAACTTGCCTATGCGTCAGCCGACGATTTGGTGTTCGGCACTGCTCCTAAGCCGGTAAGGCTGGCGAACGGAATGGTCATCGGAGGCGGACAAGTGCTCCCGGAGGTCAACTTCACGCTTCCGCCCATGGATATCAACCAAGATACGATGCCGGATGTACTTGCCCAGTATAAAGACATGGTGTCGGGTATTCTCACCCGCGCGTATGAGCTCTCGGTACCAGCTTTAATGCTCGAAGTGGAGCTTCTGCCTCCTATGACGAACACCCCTCGCTGGGGCATCGATGTCATCAAGACAGTCAAGGATGTCATGGCCGACTTTGAGGCAAATAAAGGATTGTTTGTAGGGTTGCGGGTAACCCCGAATGACACGCGTGAGTTTGAGCGGCCCACCAGGATGCGAAGCGGCAAGTACCTTGACGCGATGCTAGAGACTTTTGCCGGTGTAGCCGATGCCGGTGCAGATCTCCTGTCGATTGAATCAACAGGTGGCAAGGAACTGCACGATGAAGCGTTGATCCGCGGCGATTTGAAGGGTGTCATCTTTGCGCTTGCCGTGATGGGAGCCAGAGATATGGAGTTCCTGTGGAGCAACATCTGTTCTCTCGCAGAGTCAACCGGGAAGATCGCTGCCGGAGATACAGCCTGCGGATTTGGGAATACCGCGATGGTTCTTGCGGATAAAGGATATATCCCAAGGCTCTTCGCAGCCATAGTGCGGGTGGCCACAGTCGCGAGGAGCTTGGTCGCATATGAGGTGGGTGCTATTGGTCCTAGCAAGGACTGTGCGTATGAAGGGCCGTATATCAAAGCTATCACGGGCTATCCCATTGCTATGGAGGGACGAATGAGTGCGTGTGCTCATCTGAGTCCGTTGGGAAATATAGCAGGCGCGGTGTGCGACCTCTGGAGCAACGAGTCGGTGCAGAACATCAAATTACTGGGTGGAATGGCTCCAACAGTTTCACTGGAGCAGCTGGCTTACGACTGCAGGCTCTACAACCAGGCAATCAAGAGCGGAGAGGCCGGAGTTCGTCAGCTGCGAGATTGGATGGTGTCATCCGACGCTCTGTTGGATCCGCAAGCCTACGTCTTGGAACCCAATTTCGCCTTGAAGGCTAGCGAGAGTTTGATCAAGGGAAAGACTGCGTATGAGCGCACGAAACTGGCAGTCGCCACTGCCCTCGACTTACTGAAGAAAGCAGTTGACGATGGGGATTTGATAATACCGGAGCGGGAAAAGCCCTGGTTTGCTATCATGCAGTCTGAGCTAGACTCGCTTCCTGAGTGCGAAGATGAACTCTGGGCAACAATCCGTGCAGAGTATGATATTGCTGCGTTTACCCCTGGAGATTACGGGTTGTCCTAATGTGTAATATGTGACATTTGCGGCGGCTTAGTGCAAAGTAAATCTGGGCGAAGGCAAGTTGGGGCGGAAGCGATGAGACGGATAGAAGGAAGAGAGAAGTGAAAATAAAGAAGAGAGTGGTCGTTAGTGTAACTTTACTGTAGGACAGGGAATCGGGGGTGCGGATGAAGAATAAAGACCTCACCGTCCCAGATTGGACGAGTACTCGAAAGTACTCAGAGGTGAGGTCTTTATGGAAAAATTA
>Ga0134103_1000760_pt1 | contig 36351 bp, 42 predicted proteins | sample 14_taG_2_FD_94445 | JGI IMG/M metagenome (GOLD analysis project Ga0134103, IMG submission 94445) | Switchgrass degrading microbial communities from high solid loading bioreactors in New Hampshire, USA - 14_58_20_212_A1 metaG | ecosystem: Engineered > Bioreactor > Semi-continuous > Anaerobic >...
CCACTCGTTCCATGACGTAGACTCTTCTCGCTTCCTTCGTAGACAAGAACACGTCTCCTCTCGCCATGGTGACATTCTCTCTGTCTCGTTATGGGGTGACAATATCACTGTCCCGTGACAGGTCCTCTGCCCGGCTCCTTGACACTCGTTTTTTCGCCTGAGTATAATCCCTATTGTGCCTTGGATGGAGGACCGAGATGAAGATCGACGTGACAGAGATACTGAAAACGCCGGGCGCCGGAATGTCCTTCGAGGTCGAAGGGGACGTCCGCAGTCCTGAGGAACCGGAAGGGTCTCAGGTAATGGGCGCTTTTGTCGTTCGGGGGGTCGCCACGTCCATCGGGATAGGCGTATATGTTGACGCGCACGCCACAGGCACGGTTGAACTCACGTGCTCGCGCTGCCTCGGCTCTTTCACCAAGAAGATGGAGCTGGATTCTGAAGCCGAGTTTTTTGAGAATCCGGACGAGAGACTTAATGAAGATCCGCAAGAGGTAGAGGTCTTCCCGCTCAAGAATGGCGTCTGCGACCTTAGTGAAATGGTACGACACGAGATCCTACTGAATCTTCCTATGAAGCCGCTTTGCTCTCATGACTGCAAGGGACTGTGCCCCGTATGCGGCGCGAACCTAAACGAGGGCGATTGCGGCTGCGATAGGTCCGACTCCGGAGTTACGGTGTTCGGCAGGAAGCTTCTTAGTGCTCTTAACGAAAGCGAAAGGGGAAAGAAAAATGGCCGTTCCTAAGAAAAGAACGTCGGCTTCCCGCCGGGACAAGAGAAAGGCCAACTGGAAACTTGAGGCCCCGAACTTGGTTGAGTGCCCGCATTGCCACGCCCTCATCCTGCCTCACAAAGTGTGTCCAGACTGCGGCTGGTACGGCGGCAAGCAGGTAGTGAAGATCGAAGAGAAGTAAGGCGTCCGCAAAGGCTTGAGTTCTGTGGGGAACGGCGTCCTTAAGGTGCCTGCCCCTCGGAGAGGAAATCGGCTCCGGTACCAATGCCGGAGCCTTCTGCTTTCTTGGAAACCGTCATATCTTGCAGGACAGTCCTGGCCAGTTTTCCACTCATCATTATCTGTTGCCAACTTCGGACAAACATTATATACTTGCCACTAACATCAAGGTATTAGTACCAGGCTACAATGAATCCGTCTCGGGAGATGAAGCCCTATGCCTGCAAGCCCAAAGGACCGCAGAGAGCGTCTCCGAGCAGTATTGGGCTCCAATCCGTTCCTGTCCGATGGACGGTTGGCCCGCCATTTTGGCGTGAGCGTCCAGACAATCCGGCTTGACAGGATGGCTCTCGGGATACCGGACCAGAGGACCCGCATGAAGGAAGTGGCGGAGAGGGCCTACGGCCGGGTCAAGTCCATGGGACAGGGTGAGATTGTCGGGGAGCTTATTGACCTGGAGCTCGGCAAGTCGGCCATATCTGTCCTCGAGGTGACCCCGGAAATGGCCTTCCAACGGACCGGCGTCGCGAGAGGCCACTACATTTTCGCTCAGGCCGACTCACTGGCGATAGCCGTGATTGACGCTCAGAACGTGGTGACCGGCATAGCAAACCTCAAGTTCAAGAGGCGCGCACGCGTCGGCGAGAAGCTAATAGCCAAGGCGACGGTGATCAGGGAAAAGGGCAATAAGTCGGTAGTCTTGGTCGAAACCCGTTCGAACGGCGAGGAAGTGTTTCGCGGTAAATTCCTCGTGTTCGCCCTCGAATAGGAGCAGGAGGCAAAACCAATGTCCCAGACCCTGAAGGAAAACCGCCTGATCGGCGTGGATCTCATGGGCGGCGACAATGCGCCGGAGTCAAACATCGAAGCCTGCCTCGCGGCCGCCCAAGACGGGTTTCACCTTGCCGCCTTCGGCACCGAGGAGGCAGTAGACGCCCTTGAGTCCCGGGCGGGCGGGCTCTCCATCATCACCGTAGTGTGCAGTGAGGTTGTGGTTCCTGACGAGCCTCCCCTCCAGGCCATCCGCAGAAAGCCCGACTCATCCATAAGACGTGGGATCACCGCCGTGAAAGAAGGTGCCGTGGATGCCTTTGTGTCAGCCGGGTCCACGGGGGCTTTGGTTGCGGGCGGCGCCCTGATCCTGGGGAGAGCCGGCGGCGTAGACAAGCCGTGTCTCGCCCAGGTGCTGCCCGATAGGCTTCAGCGCGGGGTGCTCTTTCTCGACCTCGGGGCTTCGACCGACTCCCGTCCCCAGACGCTCGTCCAGTTCGCGGTTATGGGAAGCGCGTACGCCGAAGGCGTTCTCGGTAGGGAGAACCCTAAGGTGTTCCTTCTAAACAACGGGACGGAACCGGAGAAAGGAAACGCTGTTACAAAAAAGGCTTTTGAACTGCTTAAGAGCGCACCCGTGAACTTCATGGGCAATATAGAGGCTAGAGATGTGTTTTCGGGTATCGCGGATGTCATCGTATCAGACGGTTTCAGCGGCAACGTCTTCCTGAAGACATGTGAAGGTACGTCAGAGTTCTTGATGTCGGTCCTCCGGGAAGAGATCACGCGGGGACTTATGCAGAAAGCCGCCTCACTAATCCTAAAGCCTGCCTTCTCCAGAGTACGGGCTCTTCTCGACTACTCGAACTACGGAGGCGCGCCGCTTCTAGGCCTACGGGGGTGCGTGGTCAAGTGCCACGGCTCATCCGGCCACATCGCGGTGGCCAACGGGATAAGGCAAGCACACCGGTACATTGTGGGAAAAGTATCTGACGTAATAGAACGCACGTTGGCTGCGCTGAACTTGGAAGGTGAATAGGGTGTATTCCACAAGGCCGGTGAAAATCGCGGGGATGGGTTACTATGTTCCCCCCAACGTACTGACCAACTTCGACCTGGAGAAAATGGTAGACACCTCTGACGCCTGGATCCAGGAGAGGACCGGGATTAGGGAAAGGAGACTGGCAGGCAGAGGGGTTACTACTTCTGACCTGGCCAAAGAAGCTGCCCTGGCGTGCCTCAAGGACGCGGACGTGTCTGCAGACCAAGTAGACCTTATCATTGTGGCGTCCGCTAGTCCCGATCACCTCTTCCCGGCCACAGCCTGTATTGTGCAGCATGCCATCGGGGCACGGGGCGCCGCAGCTTTCGACATGGAAATCGGCTGTACCGGATTTATATATGCTCTTGCTACGGGCGCCCAGTTTGTCGCGTCGGGGATGTACAAGAAGGTGCTGGTGGTCGGGGCGGAATGCCTTTCCCGGCTCGTGGACTGGAGCGACCGGACGACGTGTTGCCTGTTCGGCGACGGCGCCGGAGCGGCGCTCCTCGTAGAAGGTGAGGCAGGAGAGGGGTTCCTCGCCTTTCATCTCGGAGCCGATGGGTCGGGGGGCGACCTTTTGTCCTTGCCCGCGGGGGGTGCCAAGATGCCGGCTTCCCGGGAGACGGTGGACAAGGGCCTCCACTACATACACATGGAAGGCAAGGCGGTCTTCAAGTTTGCCGTGAAGATCGTGGACCTGGCCGTGACGAAGGTGCTTGAGAAGTGCGGAAGGACCCCACAGGACATAGGTGTCCTCATACCGCACCAGGCCAACCTCAGGATAATCGAGTCGGCTTGCGCTAGGTTCGGGATATCCAAAGACAGGGTCATGGTCAACATCGACAAGTACGGCAACACCTCGTCGGCTTCAGTGCCCATCGCTATGTGCGAGGCCATCTCGGAAGGGCGCATCAAGAAGGGTGACCTGGTTGTACTCGTTGCGTTCGGCGCCGGGCTTTCATACGGGTCCGCCGCGATTATCTGGTGACAAGGAGGAGAACTAAATGCCCAAAGTGAGGATTGTGACCGACTCGGCTCAAGACCTCGAGCCCCGGTTTCTTGAGTCCAAAGGCATTTCGGTAGTCCCACTCACCGTGTTTTTCGGTGAGGAGGCCTACCTCGACGGATACGAGCTCGCAGGCAAGGAGTTCTACGACAAGCTCAGGACTTCGCCCCACCACCCACATACTTCCCAGCCTTCGCCGGAGGCTTTCAGGTCCGTGTTCGATAGGCTGTCGGCTGACGGGTCACACGTAATCGCCATCCTCCTCTCGGCGGTCCTGAGCGGTACATATCAGTCCGCGATGCTTGCCAAAGATATGCTCCCCGACCGCGCCATAACCGTCATAAACTCCAAACTGGCTTCTTGCGGATACGGCGCTCTGGCGATTTTGGCTGCTGAGATGGCTGAGAAAGGGGAGACTCCCGAGCGGATAACCGCCGTTGTCGAGAAGATGGCCTCCGAGTGCGTCACGGTCTTCTCGGTCGATACTCTCGACTACCTCGCCAAGAACGGAAGGATAGGTAAGGCCCAGCACTTCCTGGGAGGTCTCTTGAACATGAAGCCTCTCCTCAGCCTGGACAAAGAAGGCTACGTGACCGCCATCGAGCGCGTACGCGGTAAGGGCAAAGTTCTGCCGCGGGTCTTGGAGATAATCGCGGAAAGGGTGCCCTCCAGAAAGGCTTCGATCGTAACCATATCCCACGCGGACGCGCCGGAAGACGCGCTCAAGATGAAAGAAGGGGTCCTTTCTCTCCTCAAAGTCGGACGGGTCTTTGAATCGCAGATCGGCGCCATCATCGGGACGCACGTTGGCCCCGGTTGCCTGGCCGTACAGGTATTTCCCGAGTAAGAAGTTTTGGAGGTCAGCCAATGTCGAAAACGGCATGGGTCTTTCCCGGCCAGGGAGCTCAGGTCGTGGGCATGGGCAAGGATATGTGCGAGGCCTATCCCGCGGCGAGGAAGATATTCGAGACCGCAGACGAGGTGTTAGGCTTCTCCCTCTCAGGCCTGATCTTCGAGGGGCCAGATGAGAAACTGAGCTTAACCGAGAATGCACAACCTGCTCTTTTGGCGGTGGGTGTAGCTGGCGCGACGGTTCTCAGAGAACACGACTTGGAGCCGGATATGACCGCAGGGCTCAGCCTTGGAGAGTACACGGCGCTCGTCATAGCGGGTTCTCTGAGATTTGAGGACGCCGTGTACCTTACGCACAAACGGGGAGTTTACATGCAAGAGGCATGCCCCCCCGGCGAAGGGGCCATGGCGGCCGTCTTGGGTATCGGGCCCGGAGATGTGGACGCTGTGTGCGAAAAGGCAAGGGCCTTCGGAGAAGTGACGGGCGCTAACTACAACTGCCCGGGCCAGATCGTGATTTCCGGTAAGAAGGCTGCCGTGCAGGAGGCTTCGCGCCTTGCGAAGGAACTGGGCGCAAGAGTGATCCCCTTGAACGTAAGCGCGCCGTTTCACTGCTCGCTTATGGAGAGCGCTGCCCTGAAACTCCGTGCGATCCTGGATAAGGTGGAAGTAAGACCGCCGTCAATCCCGGTATACTCAAATGTGCACGGAGAAAGGCTCGTAAGCGCCTCGGACGTAAGAGAGGCGCTGATAGCCCAGGTGACCATGCCCGTCTTCTGGCAGAAGGACATAGAGGCCATGGAGCGGGACGGTGCCCGCCTCTTTGTTGAGATAGGGGCGGGGAAGACGCTTCAGGGCTTTGGGAAGAGGACCCACCCACACATACCTTACGTGCGGTTTGAGACCCCTTCTGACTTAGCCGATGTCGTTGCGCTCACAAAGGAGGCACTGCTAAGATGATGCAGAGCTCGGGAGTTGCCCTGGTTACGGGAGCATCGCGAGGTATCGGTAGGGCTACTGCTTGCGAGCTCGGGAGACGGGGTTACGCCGTAGCCGTGAACTATGTTGGAGACGAACAGGGGGCCTCGGAGACCGTAGAGCGCATAGTGGCTGAGGGCTCTCGGGCCATGGCGTTTCGAGCCGATGTTTCTTCCCACGATGGCGCGAGGGATCTCGTTGAGGCCGTTGAAAAAGCCATGGGGCCTCTTGAGGCCCTGGTCCTTAACGCAGGTATCACCCGGGACGGACTCCTTGCGCGTATGTCTGAGGAGGATTGGGACCGGGTGATTGATGTCAATCTCAAGGGGGTGTATAACGTCCTGAAGTGGGGCTCGCGGTCGATGATGCGGAGGAAGTCCGGTCGTATAGTGGCCGTTAGCTCGGTAGTGGCCCTCACCGGCAATGTCGGCCAGGCCAACTACTGCGCGTCAAAAGCAGGCGTCATCGGGCTCGTGCGTGCCTCTGCCCGTGAACTTTCACGATATGGTATAACAGTCAACGTTGTTGCCCCGGGATTTATCGACACCGACATGACCGGTGCTCTGACCGGAGAAGTACGGGATCGGCTCATGGCCGCCATCCCGCTCGGGCGAATGGGCACACCGGAAGATGTGGCGAAAGCCATAGCGTTCCTCTTGTCGCCTGACGCCTCGTACATAACAGGAGAGGTCCTGAGGGTGGACGGTGGTATGTCCATCGGGGCTCATACATAGTGCTAGTGACAAGGAGGTGACTCGTGTGGCCGCAGATCCGATTTTTGAGAGAGTGAAGAAGATTATCATCGATCAGCTCAGCGTGGAAGAGTCTCTGGTGACCCTAGACGCGTCGTTCATCGACGATCTTGGTGCAGATTCTCTTGAGATAGTCGACCTTATCATGGCTTTTGAAGGTGAGTTCGGTATCACCATTCCTGACGAGGACGCCGAGAACCTGTCAACCGTCAGGGACGCGGTTGAGTACCTTCGCAAGAACGTGAAAGAGTAGGTGGATACACGGTCCCGCGAGTTCCTCGCGGGACCGCATGCATTTCGGGAGGAAGTGGCCGGTTGAACACGAGGCGCGTGGTAGTCACAGGTATGGGCGTGATCTCGCCCATCGGGATAGGTCTTGCGGACTTTTGGGACAACCTTAGAAAGGGAAGTTCGGGGATAAGGAGGATTACGCGCTTTCCGGTCGATGAGTATCCGTGCAAGATTGCGGCCGAGGTAGACTTCGACCCTTCGGCATATATCGATAGGCGCGAAGCGCGCAAGATGGACCGCTTCTCGCAGTTCGCGGTCGTGTCCGCCAGGATGGCAGCTCAAGACGCCGGACTTGACGCCGGTTCCCTCGGAGAACGCGCGGGGATTGTCCTGGGTACAGGTATAGGTGGCATGGAGACTCTCGAGCGTGAGATGAAAACCTTGTGGGAACGAGGGCCGGGAAGAGTATCGCCGTTCTTTATCCCCATGATGATAGCCAATATGGCTGCCGGACAAGTATCCATAGACCTGGGGCTGAAAGGGCCCATCAATACGGTAGTGACTGCGTGCGCTTCGGCGACCAACGCCATTGGAGAGGCTTTCTGGATCGTAAAAAGAGGTGACGCGGATATCATGCTAACCGGCGGCACGGAAGCCCCGATTACCCCCACGGCGCTCGCCGGCTTTTGCGCGCTCAAGGCCTTGTCCACGCGAAACGACATTCTGGGAAGGGCCTCAAGCCCCTTCGACAAGTGCAGGGACGGGTTCGTGATGGGGGAAGGCGCCGCCGTCTTGGTGCTCGAGAGCCTCTCGAGCGCCCTCTCTAGAAACGCACCTATTTACGCAGAGATAGTAGGTTACGGCATGAGCTCCGATGCCTATCATATTACCGCTCCCAGTCCCGGCGGCGAGGGCGCTGCCAGGGCCATGAGGGCGGCCCTCCGGACGGCCGGCATATCCCCCGACCGGGTGGACTACGTAAACGCCCACGGTACGTCAACGCCCGCCAACGATGTTCACGAGACCATGGCCATTCAGTCGGTCCTCGGTGAGCACGCACGGAATGTAGCCGTGTCGTCGGTGAAGTCCATGCTCGGGCACCTCCTGGGAGCCGCCGGCGCGGTTGAGACTGTGGCGACGGTCCTATCCCTCAAGCATCAGGTGATCCCGCCTACCATAAACTACGAGACTCCCGACCCTGAGTGTGACCTCGACTACGTCCCGAACGAAGCCAGAGAGGCGCGGATCGACGTTGCGCTCAAAAACTCCTTTGGATTCGGTGGGCAGAACGCCTGCCTCGTCCTAAAGAGGTATGACGGATGAAGGATGTCTTGGAGAGAGCCCTGGAGAGCCTGTCCCGTGAAAAGCGGGAAGAGGCGCTCACTCACGTTTCCTATGCAAACGAGATGGGCTCTCCCGTAAACAACGAGCGTCTGGAGTTTTTGGGGGACGCGGTCCTTCATCTCGCCGTTGGCAGCATCCTCTACGAACGCTACCCTTCTCTTTCTGAGGGAGACCTTACGAGGATGAGGGCCTCTCTCGTATCGGGCGCTACACTGGCCAAGATCGCCCTGGAGGGAGGTCTCGGAGACCTCGTGAATCTCGGAAAGGGCGAGAGCGCCTCAGGTGGGCGCCGGCGTCCGAGGGTTCTGGGGAGCGCGCTTGAGGCAGTGATCGGCGCGGTATTCTTGGAATGCGGGTGGGAAGCGGCCTTTAACCTCGTCAAAGACATTTTCGCCGGTAAGATCCGCGACTCCGTTCCCGTCGACCCGAAGACAAGGATCCAGGAGATCGTTCAGAGAGTTCCCGGCTCTACTCTGGAGTACCGTGTCGTGGACTCCTCAGGGCCGGACCACCGCCGTGTTTTCACCGTAGCGTGCGTGGTGAATGGGAAGGAAGTATCTACGGGCACGGGGTTCTCAAAGAAGGAAGCGGAGGAGCGGGCGGCCGAGGCCTACCTCCGGACGCTTACGGAGACTTGACGATAAGCACTACCTTGCCGTCCACCGAGTCGGGAACGAGCACCATTCCGGGTCTCATGGCGTCGACGAAGACATCTTGGTCATCTGATTGTCCGTATCTCCTCACCAAACGCTTGGAGCCTTTCACGCTTACCCAGACTAGGTCGCCCTGAAAAAAAGGGGCGTGGGGGTCCACAACCAGCACATCGCCGCGGGATACCAGCGGCGGGAAATCGGACTTTGTAAGGAGCACCCCGTAGCTGTGGGGCCCTGCCTGTTTGCGGATGTGTTCCCAGAGGCCTGTGGGAAGGGCACGTGTGTCCTCCTCGGGGTATAGCCTAAACGGCGGCTCGCCGGCCTCTCTTACATATCCGGCCTGCGGTGGCTCAACTTGAGGCTGCGGAGGGGTTCTCTTAAGAACGGCAAGTTTGAAATCTTTGAGTCCGCGGAAGCCTGCTTTCCCCAGCCAGTAATAGACTGATTTCTCTTCTGCGTATCCGAGCTCCGTGGCTATGTCCTTGGCCGTGGCGTTCGGATTCCTCATAACGATATGTACCATGTCGTCTATAATGGACAAACAGCGTTCACTCCTAGGGAAAGTGGCAGCGCGGGTAGAAAGTTATACCTTATGTGGAAGATCCCTTTACAGGGGTCGTATACACTTGCATACATGACTTATGTACAGGAGGCACCCTGCTCGTGCTAAAGAAGCTCACACTGCACGGCTTCAAATCTTTCTGCGACAGGACCGAAATAACTCTCGGAAAAGGAGCCACGGCCATCGTGGGGCCCAACGGCTGCGGGAAGTCCAACCTGGCCGACGCCCTGAGGTGGGTTCTCGGCGAGCAGAACCCGCGGGTTCTGAGGTCATCAAAGCAGCAGGACTTCATTTTCTCGGGTACTGAGACAAGGAAGGCCATGGGTTCGTGCGAAGTCAGGCTCCTTTTTGACGGGATCACGGAAGATACGGAGACCGAAATCGTTAGGCGCCTCAACCGGGACGGGACGGGTGAGTACAGGCTGAACGGCAAGGCCTGCCGCTGGAAAGACATTGTAGAGACTCTGGCCGGGACGGGGCTCTCCCACACCGGATACGTGGTCATCGGCCAAGGCACCATACACGAACTCGCTTCCGGGCGTCCCGAGGACCGGCGCCTATGGATTGAGGAGGCGTCAGGGGTTGCGCGTGTCAGGCTGGACAAGAGAGACATGGAGTCGCGCCTTACACATGCGGCGGCAGAGCTCCAACGGCTTGACGACCTCACTGTAGAACTTGTCTCGCGAAAAGAGAAACTGGCCGTAGACTGCGAGGCGACCTCGAAGTACCGGGAGCTCACTTCTGAGAAGCGCGAAGTGGAGCTGGCCATGTGGCTCTCCCAGGCAGAAGAGGAAGGGCGAAAGGTCTCGGCGCTCACAAAGAGGCTTGAGAGGCTCAAGTCCGATCGCGAGCACATGGAGCTTTCCGGACCCCGGCTTAAGGAACGGGAAGCGTCTCTCTTGGAGAAGAAGCCCGCGCTGGACGAAGCCATCTCCGAAGTCCAGAAACTCAGGGAAGAGTCGGCCGCAGCCCTGCTGGCCCTCGAGAAGGAGCGGGACGGCGCCAGGGGCCAGGCGATGGCGCTCATGAGGGAGATCGAGAACCGCTCCGCCAGAAGGGAAGCCCTAAAGAAGGACCTGGATAAGCTGGCGGCCGAAGAGGCGTCTCTCGTGTCCCGGAGGGAGGTCCTGGCGCAGCGTCTCCAGGAAGCGGCGCAGAAACTCGAGGAAGCCGAGGCCGAACGGGCGAAGCACGAGGACCTTCGCCGGGAATACAGCGAAAGGGCCATTTCCCTCCGTACCGAGGTCGTGCAGCTCACCGGCGACCTTGCCAAGCTACAGAGGTCCGGCGATGAGCTCCGGAGGAAGCTCGACGAAAACCGGCGGAGGGCGAGAGAGCTCGCGTCTTTCTTGACCAGTTCCAAGGCGAGGGCCGAATCGGAAGCGGCGCTTGTGACCGAACTGGAAGCGCGACTTAAGGAGCAGTCCGCGAAGCGCTCCGAGCATGAGCGGCGGATCGCTGAGCTTGACTCCGGGATCGCTTCGGCCAGAGCTGCTCTTGACAAGGAACTGGCCGCTGAGAAGAACCTGGGCGCCCGGCTCTCCGCGGTGAGAGCAAGGAAGAAAGTACTGGAAGACCTAGAGAAGGCGTTTGAGGGTTACGGCAAGGGGCCCCGCTCCGTACTTGAGGCCGCGTCGCAGGGAAGGCTCAAAGGAGTCGTGGGTTCGGTGAGCCAGCTCGTCTCGTGCGAGGCCAAGTACATATCCGCCCTGTCGGCTGCCATCGGGGGAGCCGCCGAGAATATCGTCGTCGAGGACGAAGAGGCTGCCAAGGCAGCAATCGCGATGCTCAAGAAAACAAACGGGGGCAGGGCTACCTTCCTTCCTATAAGCCTCATGAGGCCGAGGGAGATGCCTCCCAGGGCCCAAGAAGCCCTTTCCAGGATGAAACGCGTTCGCCCTCTTCTTTCGGTGCTCGCCTATCCCGAAAACGTGGAAGCAGCTGTCAGATACCTGTGCGGGCGCATTGTGCTTGCGGATGACCTGGATACCGCCCTCGCCTTCATGAGGGCGTCCGGATGGACGACCCGTGCCGTCACCCTTTCCGGCGAAAGCATCGAACCCGGTGGGGCCATGACGGGAGGCGAGGCGCCCAGGAGCGAGGCGCTCTTCAGGAGGAAACAGGACCTTTTGGACCTCACGTCCGAAGAGACGAGGCTGGCCGGAGAGATGGACCGTGTGCTCGGCCGGCGGAAGGCCGTGGAGAAAGAGGTTAGCAGCCTTTCCGGGGAGCGCGAACGGTGCGTGTCTCTCCTCGGGCAGGTTGCCGCACAGGTCTCAAGGCTTGAGGAACAGCTCAAGAGGGCTCAGGCTTCGCTGAGCTCGCTTCGCGCCGAGATTGAGAGGCGAGAGCCGGAGAAGGCTTCCCTCGAGGCAGAGGAAAGAGAGGTCCTCGCGGAACTCGGCGCCATAAGCGAGCGCTTGAGCCAAGTCTCCCGGGTTATGGAGACGAAGCAAAGTGAACTTGAGAAGCTCGACGCTCACCTGAAAGAGGTATCGCTCTCAGACCGGAAGTCATCCGACGAGATACAGAGGCTCAGGGCAGAGAAAGAAGTCCTGGAACGGGACCTGTCTTCGGTCCTAAGGCGCCTTGATGGAATAGTTGGGGAGAAATCGTCCCACGAGAAGTCCCTTGTCGAAGAAGAGAACGAGATAAAGAAGCAGAGCCGGAGCCTTGATGAAATGAAGAGCCTTACAGAGTCGCTGGGTGAGCGAATATCGGACTTGGAGGAGGAGTCAAGGCGTCTTGCGAGGCTCTTCGAGGAGAAGTCCGCTGAGAGGGAAGCGCTCCTTGCGGCCATCTCTGAGTGCCAGGCCGAGATCGCGAGGATAGAACGGGATTCGGAGACCTTGCTTACCAGGATTGAGGAAACCGCTGCCGAGATAGAGGTCCAGCAGCGGGCGCTACTTGATACCAAGGAGCTCATCGCATCCGAGTTCGGCGTCCAAGACTTAAGCGCGGTGACGTTTGAGAGGCTGACGAGGGCCCAGGCCCTCGGGAAGCTCGAGGAGCTGGACGAAGCCTTGAGAGCTTTGGGCAGCGTCAACCTGAAGGCCGAGGAAGAGCTGAAGGAGCTTTCGGACAGGCTCGAGATTATCGCAGCCGAGAGGGCAGACGTAGAAGAAGCCATCAAGGAGATCCACAGGGCGAGAGAAGTAGTGGAAAAGGAGATCGAGAGGCGTTTCCTGGAGACCTTCGCCTTGGTGCGCGACAGCTTCCGGGAGATATTCAGGGAGCTTTTCGGAGGAGGGAGTGGCGACCTCCACCTCATCGAAGAGACTCTGGGCGTGGAAGTCACCGCCGAGCCTCCGGGCAGGAGACAGAAGCACCTGAACCTCCTATCCGGTGGCGAAAGGTCCCTATGTGGTATCGCTCTCATTTTCGCTATACTGTCTGTAAAGCCGTCGCCTCTCATTGTGCTTGACGAGGTAGACACGGCTTTGGACGAGGTAAACGTCGTGAGATTCGGCGAGTTCTTGAGAAGGTATTCCCAGAACACTCAGTTCCTTGTCATAACGCACCAGAAAGCCACCATGGAAGCAGCCGACCTCTTGTACGGGGTGACCATGCAGGAACCCGGGGTATCGAAGGTCTTCGGCATGCGCCTTAATGACGGTAATACGAGGCAGGGAGAGTTCAATGAGTCTTTTTGATAGGCTTCGCCAGGGGCTTAGGCGGACGTCGGCCAACCTGAGGGATGCCGTATCCGCAATCTTCACCGGGGGTCGAGTGACCGGCGAGTTCCTGGACGAACTTGAGGAAGTGCTGATCCAGTCCGACGTGGGCGTAAAGGCAGCGATGACGCTTAGGGACAGGATCCAAGAAGAGAACAAGAAAAGGAACCTTAAAACCACCGAGGAGCTCTTCGGTGCGATGGAGGAGCTCGTCACCGAGATCCTGGAGGGCGTGGCCGAACCTCTTAAGACGGCGCCTTCAGGCCCCACGGTCTACGTCCTCGTGGGAGTAAACGGAGCAGGGAAGACCACGACCATCGGGAAACTGGCCGAGAGATGGCGGAGCCAAGGGAAGAGCGTCATCATGGCGGCGGCTGATACCTTTAGGGCGGCAGCCCAGGATCAGCTCGCGGTATGGGCGAAGAGGACGGGTTCCGCCCTCATAGCGCACCAGCCGGGTTCCGATCCGGGGGCGGTTGCTTTCGATGCCATTAGGGCCGCGCTCGCCAGGAACACGGACCTTGTGCTTGTTGACACTGCGGGAAGGCTCCACACCAAAGGAAACCTGATGGAGGAGCTCAGAAAGATCGTCCGGGTGATCGGAAGAGAGCTTCCCGGCGCGCCCCACGAAGTCATCCTCGTCATAGACGGGACCACCGGTCAGAACGGTCTAAACCAAGCCAAGGTGTTTGCCGAGGCCGCGGGAGTAACGGGCGTGTGCATAACCAAACTCGACGGGTCATCCAAGGGTGGCATCGCCGTTGCGATAGCAGATGAGCTGCGCCTGCCCATAAAGCTGATCGGAGTGGGAGAGTCTTTGGACGATCTCCGGGATTTCGAGGCGGGACCTTTCGCCAAGGCCTTGTTCGCCAAGCCTGAATAGGGAGATGTGAGCCGTGGAAGGCCCGAGCGGCACTATCTTCAACATACAGAGGTTTTCCCTGCACGACGGTCCGGGTCTTAGAACCACTGTGTTCCTGAAGGGGTGTCCGCTCAGGTGTCCCTGGTGTCACAACCCCGAGAGCCAGAGTCCCGTACCCGAGGTCATGTACTGGAAGACAAGGTGCGTGGGTTGCGGCGCATGCGTTGCTGCCTGCCCTGAGGGCGTCCTGAGGCTCGAAGGCGGGCAGGTCGTCTTGACCGGCGAACGGTGCGCGGCTTGCGAAGAGTGCGTTAGTAGGTGCCCCGCGGGAGCGAGGGGCGTTTCCGGCAAAAAAGCCACTCCGGGGGAAGTCCTTTCGGAGGTCCTCAAGGACACCGTGTTTTTTGACCAGTCGGGCGGTGGAGTCACCTTCTCGGGCGGCGAGCCCCTATTCCAACCGGAGTTCTTGGAGGCTTCCCTCAGGCTTTGCAAGGAAGCCGGGCTCATGACCGCAGTCGACACCAGCGGGTTCGCACCCTGGGAGGCAATCGAAAGGCTCCTTCCTTTCACTGACCTCTTCCTCTATGACGTAAAGCACATGGATGATGCGGTACACCGCGAACTAATCGGCGTATCCAACAAGCTTATCCTGGAGAATCTTTGTCGCCTCGGCGGGACAGGAAAGGAAGTCTTGGCAAGGTTGCCGCTCATCCCTGGCGTAAATGACCAAAGGGACAACATAGAGAAGACTGGGGAGTTTCTTTCGTCTGTAGGAGTCTCGCGGATAACGGTGCTTCCCTATCACGACATGGGGAAAGAAAAGTATGAGCGTTTGGGAAGGGATTACGCGCTGACGGAACTCTTGGAGCCACCGGACGAAGACATCGAGAGGGTAGTCAATGCGCTTAAGGGTCTTGGATTGCGGGTTGAAGTGAGCGGGCGGTCATAGGTTGTTATAAGTACCGGAGGGATGAGCCGTGAGAGAGAGAGTTCAGAGACTGCGTGAGAGAAGCCTTAGCGCCGTGCCGGAGCTTTCCATTGAGCGCGCCCTCATAGTCACCGACGTGTACAAGGAATACCAGGGCAAAGTATCGACTCCCGTCCTGAGAGCCCTCACGTTCAAAGCATTGATGGAAAAGAAGGCAGTTTATATAGGAGAAGATGAACTTATCGTCGGAGAGCGTGGAGAACGCCCGAAGAGGACTCCTACATATCCGGAGCTTTGCTGCCACACGCTCGACGATTTCCAAATCATCAACGATAGGGAAAAGACCTTCTTCCGGGTAGATCCCGAAGCCCGAAAGGCTCAGGCCGAGATAATCATTCCTTACTGGGAAAAGAGGTCTATGAGGCACAAACTCTTCTCCCAGATGTCCCAAGAGTGGATAGACTGTTACGAAGCAGGCATTTTCACCGAGTTCATGGAGCAGCGCGCTCCCGGACACACGGTCCTCGACGGGAAGATCTACGAGAAGGGCTTCCTCGATTTCAAGGAAGACATCCGTCGGGCCATAGGGGCGCTTGACTTCGCGAATGACCCGCGCGCGTACGAAAAGCGTGAAGAGCTCAGGGCCATGGACATCTGCTGCGATGCCATCATCACCTATGCGTGGCGCCACGCCGAGCTGGCGAGGAAGATGGCAGAGGAGTGCCACGATCCGGTGAGGAAGGAAGAACTCCTCAAGATTGCCGAGATATCGTCTCACGTGCCTGCCCGTCCTCCCAGGACCTTCTGGGAGGCGCTCCAGATGTACTGGTACGTCCACATATGCGTCATAACCGAGCTCAACACGTGGGATTCCTTTAACCCCGGAAGGCTCGACCAGCACCTGTATCCCTTCTACAAGAAGGAACTCGAGGAAGGTACCCTCACCCGCGAGGACGCCAGGGAGCTCCTGCAGTGCTTCTGGGTTAAGTTCAACAACCAGCCGGCACCGCCCAAAGTAGGCATCACGCTGGCTGAGAGCGGCACGTATACCGATTTTGCCAATATCAACGTGGGCGGTCTAAAGGTGGACGGATCGTGCGGAGTCAATGACGTCTCCTACTTGCTCCTGGAAGTCATCGACGAGATGCGGCTACTCCAACCTTCTTCCAATATCCAGCTTAGCGCCAAGAACCCTGACCACTTCTTGCGCAAAGCCTGCGAGGTCATCAGGAAGGGCTGGGGACAGCCTTCTGTGTTTAACGCCGATGTGGTAGTGCAGGAGATGCTCCGAGCGGGCAAGACCGTCGAAGATGCGCGGCAAGGAGGCACGTCCGGTTGCGTGGAAACCGGGGCCTTTGGCAAGGAGAGCTACATCCTCACCGGGTACCTAAACCTTCCCAAGATACTGGAGATCACCCTCCACAACGGAGTTGACCCCCGTACGGGCAAGGAGATAGGGAAGAAAACCGGCGAGCCGTCTTCGTGGGCTACTTTCGAGGACCTCCTTAGGGCCTACGAGGAGCAGCTCCGGTACTTCATAGACGTTAAGATCAAAGGCAACAACATAATCGAGTACCTCTACGCCGAGAACATGCCCTGCCCGTTCCTGTCGACCATAATCAGCGACTGCATTGAGAACGGCACCGACTACAATGCGGGCGGAGCCAGATACCACACCAGGTACATCCAAGGTGTGGGGATAGCGTCGATCACCGACAGCCTCGCCGCGATCAAGGACCTCGTGTTTGAGAGGCAGCTCCTAACGGCCGACGAGCTGGTGGGGGTGCTTGAGAGGAACTTCGAGGACGCTCCCTCTCTCAGGGAGATCGCGGTCTCCCAGTGTCCCAAGTACGGAAACGACGACGACCGGGCCGACGAGATCATGACACGGGTGTTCCACATGTTCTTCCGGCTTGTGGACGGGCGGAAGAGCCCGACCGGCGGCACTTACCATATCGACATGCTTCCTACCACGTGCCACGTATACTTCGGGTCCGTCACGGGCGCAACCCCCGACGGCAGGCTCGCGGGCGAGCCGCTCTCAGAGGGCATCTCCCCGGTGCAGGGGCGGGATAAGTACGGGCCAACTGCCGTCTTGAAGTCGGCTTCAAAGATGGATCACGTGAAGACGGGAGGTACGCTCCTAAACCAGAAGTTCTCGCCCGAGGTCTTAGAGGGAGAAGAGGGGCTCAGGGCTCTCATGAACCTCATACGGGCTTACTTCAAGCTCGGCGGCCATCACATACAGTTCAACGTGATAAACGCCCAGACGCTCCGCGACGCTCAGGCAAATCCCGATAGGTACAGAGACCTTATCGTCAGGGTAGCGGGGTACAGCGATTACTTCTGCGACCTGAGCCGCGCCTTGCAGGATGAGATAATCGCGAGGACGGAGCACAAATCATTCTGACACAAGTTCTGAGTAAGGCCGGCATGAAGGGCGTCATTAAGTTCTCACGCGCGTTCAGGCTCCGGTAAGCTCCGGAGCCTTGCTTTAGCCTTACCGAAGTATTTGCTCGTACACCTCGGCGACCCTGTGGGCGGTGGCCTCAGCCGAGTGCTCTTCTCGGACGAGTTCCAGGCCAAATGCCTTAATCTCGTCTAGCCGGGGATGGGACAGGGCCTCTTCGATTTCTGCCGCGAGGACTTTCGGTTCTACCGGTTTCGGGGCGCCTCTGGATATGAAGTTCCGCTTTTCCAGTTCTTCCGCGTTCTCGGGTTGGACGAGGCCGAAGTCGCCTTCCGGTCCTGCCACTATGCAGGGCTTTCCGCAAGCCATGGCCTCAAGGACCACCCTTGACATCCCGACGACCAAATCGGCGGCTTGGTAGAGCCGGGCCATGTCGCTCACGAAACCCAGGCACTTCACAAACTCCCTGCCGAAGCGCTCATTGGCCTCTTGAGCGGCCTTCTGGACTTTTCCCAGAGAGTCGCCGTCCCCGGCTATCAAAAGGCGCAGGCCGGGATGGGCCTCCGCCAGGATACAAGCGGCCTCGACGGTAAGGCATGCCGTGGTGCTCAAGTCGGGGTTCATCCGCGAGGCGTAGACAAGGACAGGTCCCTCCCCTGCGTCGGTGAAAAAATCCTTCCTGAGGCTTAGGGACTCTTCGCGGGAGACGGGCCGGAACTCCGAACAATCGATCCCGTTGGGGATGACGGTTATCTTTTCCGGGGAGAAACCGAACTCTTTCACAATGTAATCCTTGATCACGTCGCTTACGGCGATGGTCCAGTCGCCCGGGCGCGAGACCAGGTTCCAGGGAAAGCCCGAGACGAAGGTCCAATGGTATGTCGTCACGAGGGGCACGTTAAGCTTTTTCGCCACGTAGGTGCCTATCCAGGCGGGGATCCTGGCGTGGGCGTGGATGAGATCAACGTTTCGCGTCTTCACGATGTGGGTGAGAGACCGGTATGCCCGGAGCATTTTGAGTGGATCTCGCGAGCCAAGCGGGACGTGGAAGTGCTCGATCCCGGAATCCGTGATGTCTCTAACCCTCCTGCCGCCGCCTGATGCTACGAGGACCTTCCAGCCCATCTCCTTCAAGGACCTGGAGAGGCTCACTATGTGAGTCTCGGCGCCTCCGATATCCAGACCCATGGCCAGCTCAAGCACAACTCTCTCTCTATGTTCCCGCGACGTCTCTTCGGTCTTGCCCACACTGTTCCTCCTTCCGCCAATGAGCCCGGACACTGGGGGATATTCCCCTCAGCATGTACGTTTCCCTGCAAACATGTCTTGATCTCAGCCCCTGAAAGGTGTAGTATGCAAGGGGGTGTAAAGGTGTAGACCAATACAGTGGGGTCTGAACATGTCGTACTCGCCGGAAAAGGTTCATGAGATGTCGGTGCTTTTCGACCTATATGAAAGCATGCTGGCTCCCAGGCAGAGGGAAGTCCTCGACCTGAAGCTGCATGAGGACCTATCGCTCATGGAGATCTCGGAGCGTCTCGCGATATCCAGGCAGGCCTGCGAGGATGCGCTGAAACGCGGCGAGAGGATACTGCGCAAACTGGAAAGCAGCATCGGACTCCGGAAGCGGATTTTGGAGGAAGAGGACCGCGCCGCCCGTCTTGCGGAGAGGTTGTCTTCCATGGACTCGTATAACTGGCGAGAGGTAAGAGACATGTGCCTTAAGATCTTGTCTCCCGTCTTGAGCGGTGGTGATGCTGAAGATGGAGTTTGAGGGACTTTCAGCGCGCCTTTCGGGCGTGTTCAGGAAATTGCGCGGAAAGGGCAAGCTTTCGGAGAAGGACATCGACGAAGCCCTCCGTGAAGTCCGTCTTTCCCTTCTTGAGGCGGACGTCAATTTCAAGGTTGTAAGGGAATTCATTGCGCAGGTAAAGGAGAAGAGCCTCTCTGCGGAGGTTCTGGAGAGCCTTACTCCCGCGCAGCAAGTGATCAAGATCGTAAACGACGAGATGGTCGCCCTCATGGGCGGGAGGGCCAAACCCCTGGACCTTTCCGGGAACCCGCCTGCTGTACTCGTCCTCTACGGGCTCCAGGGTTCCGGGAAGACCACTACCGCGGGAAAACTGGCCCTCAGTCTCAGGAAGAACGGCAGACGGGTTATGCTGGTGTCTTGCGACGTATACCGTCCGGCCGCCCAGAGGCAGCTTGAGATCCTCGCCGAGAAGTCAGGTGCCGGCTTTTTCACCATGGATACCGGTACCGATCCCGCGATAATCGCCAAGAACGGTTACGAAAAGGCCCGTACGTCGGCATATGACGTCGTCATTTTCGATACTGCCGGCAGGACCCAGCTTGATGACGAGATGATGGACGAGGCCAAGAGGATCAGGGACGCGGTTTATCCCAGAGAGAGTATCCTCGTGGTTGACGCCATGACCGGTCAGGAAGCGTGCAGGGTGGCCCAGGCGTTTGATGAGAAAGTGGGGCTCACCGGCATCATACTCACCAAGATTGACTCCGACGCCCGCGGCGGCGCGGCGCTTTCCATCGCTAAAGTCACGGGTAAACCCATCAAGTTCGCTTCCAGCGGAGAGAAGCTCGAAGACTTCCAGGTGTTCCACCCTGACCGCATGGCTTCCAGGATCCTGGGGATGGGCGACGTCTTGACCCTCATCGAGAAAGCCCAGGCGTCCTTCGACGAGAAGAAAGCGGAGGAGATGGAGCGCAAGCTCCGCCGGAAGGAGTTCACTCTGGAAGACTTCGTGGACCAGATGAAGGAAGTAAAGAAGATGGGGTCTTTTGGAGACCTCCTCAGGATGATCCCGGGCTTCAACAAGATGAAGATCGACGTGGACATCGACCCCAAGGAGTGGGGGCGCCTCGAAGCGATCATCAGTTCAATGACGCCCCTCGAGAGACGGAAACCCGAGATTATCGACGGTTCGAGAAAACGCAGGATAGCAAGAGGCAGCGGTACGCAGGTACAGGATGTGAACCGGCTGCTCAAACAGTTTTTCCAGGCGCGCAGGATGATGTTCCAGATGACGCCTGAGAAGCGGGGCAGATTACGTCTGCCTTGACAAGACACAGGGACGAGAAAGGAGATGCGGCAAGTTGGCGGTTAAGATCCGGCTCAAGCGGATTGGCGCGAAGAAGGCCCCGGTATACCGGATAGTGGTGGCCGATTCCCGGATCCAGAGGGACGGCAAGCCCATCGAGGAGCTTGGCTACTACGACCCCACAAAGAATCCGGCGGTGTACAAGGTCCAAGAAGAAAGGGCGCTTCTTTGGTTGGAGCGTGGCGCCGTGCCCACCCCTACGGCCAAGACGATCCTGGCCAGGGCGGGCGTTATAGAGAAGTGGATAGCCTCGAAGGCGAAGTAGTTACAGCACGACGTCAGGCGTAAGGAGGGCTAATATGCTGCGTGATCTTGTATTATTCATCGCACAGGCCATTGTCGATGAGCCCGACAAAGTAACGGTGAACGAAGTTGAGGGCGAGAGAGCGGTCGTGTTTGAACTCAGGGTTTCGCCTGACGATATGGGAAAGATCATCGGTCGCAAAGGCAGGGTCATCCACGCAGTGAGAGCGCTGGTGCAGGCTGCGGCGGCCAGAGAAGGCAAGAGGGCGACTGTAGAGATCCTTGAATAGAAGGCGGTGCAGACGGTGCTCATCTCCAGGGCGGTGACCGTGAAGTCGAAAGTGACACCTCTCCTTCGCGCCCGGCTCGGCGCTGAGGCGCAGAAAGCCATTCGAGACGTGGAACAAGAGATGGAGCGGTTTCTGTCCGAGATCGAAAAGCGCCGTGCTCTAGGAAAGAGCGACGAGATAGCCGGACTGGAACGGAAGCTGCGCGACCTTCAGGCCAGGAAAGATGTCCTGACGGCGAAACTCAAGGACATCGCGAAACTCAGCGAGGGACAGGAAGTGACGCAGGGCCAGGTCCAGGGGTTCTACGAAGTGAAGGTCGGAGATGTGTGGTCCGAGATCGGGACGGCGGAGATCGTCCTGGAAGACGGAAGGGTTGTGGCCATTAGGGAAGGCAACTCGGTGACGGTTGAAGTGATCGGCAGAGAAACCGCAGCCGGAGAACCTGAGCGATGAAGGTCTACATCCTGACCCTTTTCCCTGAGGTCTTTGGACCCGTACTTCAGTCCAGCATACTGAAGAGAGCCGGGGAGGCCGGAATCTTGCAGGTCAAGACGGTGAACATAAGGGACTTCGCCGTCGATAGCCACGGCACCGTCGACGACTATCCCTACGGCGGCGGGCCGGGGATGGTCCTCAAGCCGGAGCCGGTCTACGATGCCCTGGCTTGGGTACGGAGTGACTGTGGCACAAAGCCGTATGTGGCGCTTATGACGCCCCAGGGCAGGAGATTCAGCGCGCAAGTGGCCAGAGACCTCGCGAAACGCGATCCCCTGGTCTTGGTCGCAGGTCATTACGAGGGGTTTGATGAGAGGATCCGGTCATTCTCAGACGATGAGATCTCCATAGGGGATTTCGTCTTGACCGGAGGAGAGATCGCCGCGATGGCAGTCCTGGATGCAACCGCAAGGTTCCTCCCGGGCGTCTTAGGTGATGAGACCTCGGCGGAGTCGGATTCGTTCTCAGACGGGCTCCTTGAAGGGCCCCAGTATACGAGGCCCCAGGAGTTCCTCGGAATGGAAGTGCCCCTAGTGCTCAGGCAAGGTGACCGGGCGGCGATTGTGAGATGGAGGAGAAAGGAATCTCTCCGGAGGACACTTGAGAGGCGCAGAGATCTCTTGCGTGACGCCGTCCTAACTTATGAAGACAGGCGCCTTCTGGCGGAAGTTTTGGAGGAAGAGAGAGTAGACGGCAAGGATTTGTGGTAAGGAGTGACCAACGTGGACGTTCTGAAACTCATTGAAGAGTCGCAGATGAAGAAGGATATACCCGACTTCTCGCCCGGCGACAGGGTGAGAGTCCACTACAAGGTCGTTGAGGGCGGACGCGAGAGGATCCAGGTCTTCGACGGCGTTGTTATCGCAAGGCAGCGCGGTGGCGCGAGGGAGACGTTCCTCGTGAGGAGGGTTACCTACGGAATAGGTGTTGAACGCACCTTCCCGGTACATTCGCCCAGGATAGCCAAGATAGAGGTAGTCCGCAGAGGGCGAGTGAGGAGAGCGAAACTGTACTACCTGAGAGGTCTGTCGGGGAAGTCAGCTAGGATAGCCGAGCAGAAGAGATAGCCATGAACGCAGTTCGGGACATCCTGGAAACCGTCCTCATAGCCCTGCTAATAGCGATCCTGGTGAGAGCGTTCGTCATCGAGAGGTTTCTCGTTGACGGTCCGTCAATGGAGCCGACTTTGTGGGATTCCCAGTCGCTTCTCGTGAACAAGCTTGCGTACAAGTTCTCCAAGCCGAAGCGGGGCGACGTGGTCGTTTTCCGCTACCCGCTGGACCCTTCGAGGGACTATGTAAAACGGTGCGTGGCAGTGGGCGGCGACACCGTTGAGATGAGATTGGGTAGGCTATACGTGAACGGTCTCCTCAAGGAGGAGCCATACGTGAGGTTTCCCGGGCTATACGAGATGAAGAGCATTACCGTACCCGAAGACTGCATATTCGTCTTGGGTGACCACAGGACCAACAGCGAAGACTCCCGCATGTTCGGTCCGGTGAAATTGAGCCTGGTCAAGGGAAAGGCCGTGTTCATAATATGGCCCCTCAAAGACATGGGCGCAATAAGGTAGTCGCGCGTTCCAAAGCGGTGTCAGGAAAGACACATCCCGGTCTACCGGCCAAGAAGGCCCTAGACTTGGTGGATGTGTTTCTTTTTCTCGCCGATGCGAGGATACCGCTCACTTCGGTCACGCTTGCCGAGCCGTACCTTCTGAAGCGACGCAGGATCTACGTGCTTACGAAGCCTGATCTTGCCGATCCGGAGATGACCTCAGCGTGGACGGGGTTCTTCGCTTCCCTAGGTAACCGGGCTTTTGCGGTGAACTGCAAGAAAGGCGACGGGCTCTCTGCGCTCCTCGGGGAGCTGAGGGCGATGAAGGCCGAGATCGACGCCAAGAAGCCGGCCGTGCTCCTTCACAGGCCGCTCAGGATCATGCTTTTTGGCCCGCCCAATGTGGGGAAGTCGTCTCTGGCGAACAGGCTTCTGGGCACCACCAAGGCGCCCTTTGGGGCGAAGCCCGGGCTCACCAGGTCCAGCAACTGGCTTAAGGGGCGAGGTTTCCTGGAGATCCTCGATACGCCGGGAGTGGTAGATACATCATTGGTGAAGGGCGAGGCGCAGATGAAACTGGCCGCAGCCTGGGCCATCCCCGATAACAGGTATGACCCGGAGGAAGTCGCGCGCTATCTGGTCGGAAAGGTCTGCGGGGAATGCGAGCCCGAGAAGTACCTTGAGGAGTACGGCAGGAACAGGGGGTTCATGCGTGAGGGCGGAATGGTGGACTTTGAGAGGACGTGCAAGACGTTCATCCAGGACTTCCGTGAAGGGAGACTGGGCCGTTTCACGCTTGAGACGCCCGATGAGTGGGAGCAGCAAACAACATTGACGAGGGGAGAGTGAGGCGTCCAGGGAGACGCCGGAGAAATGGCTACATACCTGAAAGGGCTCTACTGTCCCAGGTGCAATACCACCTATGACGCGCACCGCCCGCAGAACCTCTGCGAGTGCGGGACGCCGCTCCTTGTGAGGTATGACCTGGAGCGGATCGCAAAGGAGGTCAGCCCCGATGCGTGGCGGGGACGTCCGGAGGGGCTATGGAGGTACCGCGAGCTCCTTCCCGTGGTCCACGAGGAGAACATGTTGTCTCTGGGCGAAGGGGGCACGCCTGTCTACTCGATGGACAAGATCGCAGGCGAATACGGGCTGAAGAAACTGTACCTTAAGGACGAAGGGATGAACCCCACCGGCTCGTTCAAGGCCAGGGGCGCTGCCGTCGGAGTCGCGCGGGCAAAGGAACTAGGCCTGAAGACGCTGGCCATGCCTACTGCCGGCAACGCCGGCGCAGCCTGGGCAGCCTACACTTCCAGGGCCGGCATCAAGATGGTCGTGGTCATGCCGGAGGATGCTCCGCTCACTACCCAATCCGAATGCGTCGCTTACGGCGCCGACACCTACCTCATAAAAGGCCTGATCTCCGATGCCGGGAAAGCCGTGAGAGAGGCTTGCGTCAAGTACGGTTGGTTTGAGGTAGCAACGCTCAAAGAGCCTTACCGCATCGAGGGCAAGAAGACCATGGGGCTTGAGATCTGGGAGCAGTTTGAGGGGAAGCTCCCGGACGTCATCCTCTACCCCACGGGCGGCGGCGTAGGCATCATCGGCATGTGGAAGGCGTTCAACGAGCTCAAGGAGATGGGTTGGCTAAAGGGGCGTCTCCCGAAGATGGTCGCCGTGCAGGCAGAAGGGTGCGCACCTATCGTAAGGGCTTACAAAGAAGGGAAGGACAAGGCGGAGTTCTTCCAGGGGGCCCACACGATTGCCGCCGGGATACGAGTCCCGTCCGCCCTAGGTGACTTCCTCGTCCTCGAGGCCGTCAGGAAGTCGGGCGGCACCGCGCTTACGGTTAGCGATGAAGAGATCCTTTCCGCCTGGAGCCACCTGGCCAAGACCGAAGGAGCCCTCATATGCCCTGAAGGAGCCGCATGCGTGGCCGCGACCAAAAAGCTCAGGGAACAGGGTGTGGTAGGCGCGGAGGAATCCGTCCTTATCCTCAACACCGGAGCCGGGATGAAGTACATCGAACTCCTCAAAGAAAGGGCGAAGCTCCTGGAAACGGGCAGCCTGGTGAACTGACAGGTTGTTGATTTGGTTGGAAGAGCCTTAGGCAGGAGTAGTACGGGTAGAAGAGATCAGAATCAAAGACGTCATAAGTAGAGGGTCCGCGAGGTCAGCCACCTTAAGAAGACGGGCTGACCTTTCTTCTTGGGCACAATATAGACCGGGCCTTTGAACCAAGGGCGCTGAGGTTACGGGAGGGTATGCGTTGATCCAGGAACCAAAACGTTTCTCATTCAGGCACTGGTGGAACTACGTCACGGTCTTGCTCGTTGCCGCAGGGCTCGGCCTTTGGGCCGCAGGCTTGGTCGATGGGAGGATAGTCTTCGGTGCCTTGTTCCTGTGGGTGATCTTGGGACTTCGGGTCGCTCCCGAGATCCTCTGGGAGCACCTGGGCTTCTTGGATAGGTGGGTGTTTCACGACTACCAGAAGGCTCACCTGCGCTACCGCAAGGCCGCTTCCACGAACAAGGCAACTCCCCAGGCGTATTGCGCTCTGGCGAGCCTGGCCTACGCCGAAGGCGACCTGACCGAGGCGGCGAGGCTTCTGGAAGAAGCGGCTACCAGGCTTCCCGGCGACCCCTACCTCCGTTTCCTGCTCTCGGTCGTGTTGACGAAGCAAGGAAGGTACGATGAGGCGCTCAATGAAGCGGTCCTCACCGGCAAGCTATCCAACGAAGGCGTCCTTGGTGACATGGCGATGGGGACGGTGCTGAGGGCAAAAGGAGATATTCAGGCGGCCGCCTCCGCCTATCAGTCGGCGTCTAGAAAAGCCCCACGCCTTGTCTCGGCCAGGTTGGGCCTTGCGGAGTGCTACCTGTCGATGGGTTTGGTGGATGCCGCCGAAGCAGAGGCCGAAGAGGCGCTTAGGCTGGACCCCGAAAACCCCGACGCGCTTTATTGGTCAGGACAAGTCGCACGGGCCCAGAACAAGATCCGCGACGCCGCCAGGATGCTTCAGGAGGCACTGGACTCTCGCCCCATAGAAGACCGGGCGTTCCTCGTCCCTTACCGGAACATAGTGGCAGCGCTCAGCGAGGCGAGGTCCGAACCTGATCGGGCTCACTTTGATAGGACGTAGACTATTTCCTCCGAATGTGGGTCTCTCACCTCCAACCAGACGGTCGCAGAGACCGGGCCTGTATCTGTCATTCCAGTGAACACTGCCGGGTAGAACCCCGCCGCCAGTCCGAGCGGCACAGTCTGAGCACCTGCCCAAGATCCCGGACACAGCTCCGTGAGACTCGTGTCTTCACCAAACAGGGAGACCGTCACACCCAGGACTGAAGGTGCCGAGAGAGCTTCCAGCCGAAGAGCCTGCCCCCACGCTGCGGGGTTCGGCTCAACAGCAGCCAGGATCCAGGCGGCCTGGACGCGTTCGAAGTATAGCGTTCTGATCCTCTCGGCCTCTGGGAACTTGGCCCTAACATCGACCGGCTGGAGTCCGACAGGTAGCGGAGGACCTACCGTTGCTTCGAGAACCCAGGTGCGGCCTCCGTCGGGAGAGTAGAGACTCCGGGCCGGCCCTGACGCGAACTCCGCGGTTACCGCGGAGGCTTCCGGCACTGTCTCGGCGACAACCGTGAGCGTTTGGCCGTCGGAGCACTGCTCCGGATCGAGCCACGCATCCAGAGTGTGGACCTCGAGGAACAAGGGTTTAAGAACGGAGAAAAACGTCCTGTTTCCCACGTCTCCGACCCATGCCTGGTAGTAATATAGGCCGCGAGGGAGTGGGTTTCCGGCGTTGTCCCGCCCATCCCAGGTGACGGAGGGCGGCGGCTCTCCACGGGCGTTGGACTTGTTGAAATGGTAGACCGGCAACAAGGCTTCGGTGACTATTGCTGCTTGCCAGGTCCTTATTCTTCGGTTCTTTAGGTAGGCCACGTCGAAACAGGCAGTGTCGTCGACACCGTCGCCGTCAGGCGAGAACACATCCTTTCTCGCCGAGAACCTTATTAGGCATGAACGGGCTATCACGGTGGCGGCTTCTCCGCGGGTCATGAGACGTCCGGGCTTTAGGGTACCATCCTCGTATCCCTGGATTATCCCCAGCTGTACAGCGCAGGCCATGGCGTTCCTCCTGTTTGGGGAAACGCTCTGCCGGTCGCTGAACCTCCCCAGGATGCTCTCGATTTCCACCGCCGTCAATGAAGAAGCATAGGGTTCGAGATCAAGTGATCTAACGAGGAAGGCCACTGCATCCTCTCTAGTTGTGTAGCTGTCCGGGTAGAAGCGGTGTCCCGGGTCTACTAGAGAGAGTCCGTCCAGCACGGCGCTTTCGATGAACTCCCAGGCAGGCTTACCGTAAAGCATCTCGTAGTTCTTAGGGACGTCCGGATAGGAAGGGACCTCGGGAGAAGCCGGTGGAAGTCCGAAGACCTTGCTGAGAAGAACCACAAACTGGGCTCTGGTAACCGAGTTATCAGGGTAGAACCAGGCTATTTCCGGATTTGTCGGGTAGACGACTCCGTCGGCAACGCCTTCCTCCCAGAGCACCTTTACGTAAGGCCACGACCAGTGGATGTCGACGTCGGTGTACCACGGATCGGCCCCCGGTGAAGCACCCGCGCGGCCCGGGAACGCTCCTAGAGCCAGAGAGAGTGCAAACCAGAGAGCAGTGAAGGCTTTTCTATGGGGCAGCCGGATCCTAGAGATGAAGCAGAACCTAGAGACGAAGTTCACAGTGGGCTCCTTCATGAAACCATCCTCCGGTCCACCGCGCCCCTACAGATAATAACAGATTCCGCAGGGGATATGTCAAGTTATGGCAAATTTGGACGAAGATGTTGACAAGGAATGGAAATCCTTGTAACCTTGTGTCGCTGGCAATTACTGCCAAAGCCGCGCCCGGTCTCTAGGTCGTTGGACTGCAGCATGAGAGGAGGTGTGAATTAGCTGCGTCCGAACCCCCAAAGCTCAACATGCCACCGGCGCCCTTCGCAAGCCCTTCCCAGGCCGGGCGCGGCGCACTTGCAGGTAAAGGATTGAGGTGTAAAGTTGAGGACGATCTTAAGAAAGCACAGGCTTCTCATCATATCCGGTATCCTTGGCATTTCTGCCGCAGCCATAACCCACGCTGCCGTATCCCCGTATGTGGTCACCTCTCCAGTGGTAGTAGCAGCGCGTGACATCCGGCCATACGAAAGCATTGAGCCCGGCGACCTCAGGATCGTCGACTTCCCCCGAAAGGCCGTGCCCAAAGACCACTTCTCTGAAGCCGGATCTCTCCAGGGGGCCTACGCTTTGTCGCGCATCTTGCCGGGTCAGGTTGTCATGAGCGGACATGTGGCCCGCGGGAAGGGCGAGGTGGGGCTGTCGGTGGACCTGGAGCCGGATATGAGGTGCGTGTTTGTCCCGGCAGGAGAGGAGCGGGCAGTCGGCGGGCTCATTAAACGCGGCGAGAGAGTTGACATCGTGTTTACCCCGAAAGGAGTGACCTATGCCGCGATAGGCGGAGGACAACCTTCGTTGATAGTCAGGTCACTCCTGGTTGTTGAGGTCTGTCGCCGGCCATCTTCAGGGGAGTTTGCCGGCGTTGTTGTGCTTGCAAGGAAGACCGAGGCGGAAGCCATCGCTACCGGCATAGAGACATGCGCTGTGAGCCTGCTTCTTGCACCCAAGGAGCTTTTAGTGAACGAGAGCGTGCCCGGGACGGAGGCCTGGCTGCCGTGATGACCGATAGTCCCCTTGTGCTGGTAGGCGGTGACGTCCACACTGAGAGAGCCGTCTCGGCCCGGTGGCCGAAGGCCAGGATCGGAGGCACTTTTCGAGACCTTTCCCTACTGGAGTATGTTGCATCCGGGATTCGTCCCGACATGGTAGCGGTTGATGTGTCTTTGTCCCCTCGCGGCGAAACCCTGGAAGCGTGGACTGTCCGGTTCAAATCAGCCTATCCGTCATCGACGGTGACCGTGATAGATGGCTCTTCCAACAGGGTAAGCGAGGATATCGGCGAGGTTCCGGGTCTGACCACAGTCTTGGGGTCCCAAACGGTCGTCATCTGGAGCCCCAAGGGTGGAGTGGGCAAGACCTTCCTTTCAACCAATCTGGCATGCGCCGCTTCCCTCGTGACCGGCGGTAACGCAGTGCTCCTCGATATGGACTTGTGCTCGGGAGATGTGGCCGTCCACCTGGACCTCTTGGACGGACCGGCGATCACTGACTTAATCCCAGTCCTGCCGGATATCCGGCCCGAAGGCCTAGATAAGTACGCGCGCAGGCACGGGCCCTCAGGCCTGAATGTTATCTGTGGACCCAGGCAGCCGGAACTCTGCGACCTGGTTACCCCGGAAGTTGTCAGGACGGTGTTGACCCTCGCATCCAAACGTTGGGGGCTTACCTACGTGGACACTCCGCCGGACATGGCTTCCGATGTGGTCGGCGAGTGTGTCGACGCGGCCACCAAGATCGTCCTGGTAACCACTCAGGACGTCGCTTCGCTCAAGCAATGCCGCTCGGCCCTGGAGATCTTCACGAAACTGGGCATTCCCGTTTCTGCCATGGCAGTGGTAGTGAACAGGGCTTCTAAGGACTCTCTTATGCCCCTGCAAAAGGTGGAGGAGTTCCTCGGCGTAGAGCTTGCCGGGGCAGTTCCTGAAGACCGGAAGGCAGCCGAACGGTCAGTCTTCGAGGGTCGTCCACTAGCCCTGATTTCCAAGAACGAGATTTCTGAGGCGGTGTGGAGCATCTTGGACCACCTATCTCCGGGGCTGGGCAGAGCGTCATCGAACAAGAAAACTCCGCGAAGGAGGGGGTTATTCTGGTGAGCCTCATAAAGAAGCTCGAATCGTCTCCTCACCGGACCATAGGGGGCGCGAGAACGGCCAGGGAGCGGTCGCTGGAAGATGTGATAGAGACCGTGAGGGAGAGGGTTCTCGAGAATCACGCGGAGCTGGTCATGGAAGCGCGGCTCTCGCGCGCCAAGAGGAACGAAGTGCTGGCCCTGGTCTCGGAACTAATAGTGTCAGGAGACCTGTATGTGGGGCGCCTCACCCGAAAAGACCTGGCTGAGAGGATCGTTCAGGAACTTTGCGGCCTTGGGCCCATTGACGAGTTCCTGGACGACCCGACGGTGACAGAGATAATGGTAAACGGCCCATACGAGGTCTACATAGAGCGAGACGGAGTTATCTACAAGACATCGGCTCAATTCGCCGATGAACGGCATGTCCTCGAACTCATAAACCGCATTGTGGGAAGCGCCGGCAGAAGAGTGGATAAGTCTTCGCCGTACGTAGACGCCAGGCTTCCCGACGGATCGCGGGTGAACGCCGTGATTCCTCCACTGTCCTTGACCGGCCCTGTGCTGACCATCAGGCGGTTCCCGAGGCGGTACTCAACGTTGGACGAGCTGATCGCCCTAGGCACGATAACTCCCCAAGCGGCCGAGTTTCTCAGGGAATGCGTTGAAGCGAGGCTCGACATCGTGATCTCAGGCGGGAGCGGTACCGGGAAGACAACTACAATGAACGTGCTCGCCAACCTTTTTCGTGAGGATGAGAGAGTCATTGTGATCGAGGATTCGTCGGAGCTGAAGCTGTCCCTGAGCCATGTGATATACCTTCAGACCAGGCCGGAGAGCGTTGAAGGGAAAGGGAAGGTCACGATACGGGACCTCCTTCGAAACGCCCTCCGCATGAGGCCCGACCGCATTATCATCGGCGAGTGCCGCGGCGTCGAGACTTTCGACCTGATTGCCGCCATGAATACGGGGCACGAAGGCTGTCTGAGCACCGTTCACGCGAACTCAACTCGTGATTGCCTCGCGCGCCTGGCCGCCATGGCCCTGATGGCCCAAGAGTCCGTGCCTCTAAGCGTCTTGGAGGCTTGGATCGGGTCAGCCGTTGACGTCATCGTGCAGCAGGCGAGAGTGGATAGCGGAGCGAGACGCGTCGTCGAGATATCGCTCGTCGGCGTTAGCGGCGGGAGAATTGAGACGGCCACCGTCTATGACGTGGAGAACAGGCCGGGATCTGACGAGTGGCCAGAGTTCTTCAACGGGAAGCTCCGCCGCGACGCAGCCGAGAGACTCAAAAAAGCCCTCAAAGGCCTGAACGGGGGAGATGCCTCCTGAACAACGTGAGCAGTATTCTGGCGGCGGCCGCAGTATTCGCAGCCTCACTATATATAGGAAGCCTCAGGGATCCCACGCATTCCTCTGTGCTTCGCCGCGGCACGAGGTACGGGCCTACACGTCGTCTACCCGTTGCAGGTGCACTCAAGGCCGTATCGCTCCTCAACCGGAGATGCGAGCCGCACGTATGGGAGGAGGTCTTCTACTCCCTGGCGTTCCGCCTAAGAGCAGGTGAAGCTCTTTCCCAGGCGGTCCGGGGAGTGTCGGAAGAAGGCTCGACTCCCGCTCATGAATCGCTCAGAAGGGTTGTGAGGGCTTACGAGGCGGGAGTCCCACTGGCACAGGCGTTTCACAGCCATGCGAGCGGAGCGGAGATGGAGAGACTGGCGGCAACAGTGGAGACCGGGGTTTCCGCGGGCAGTGACTTGCCGTCTCTCTTGTGTCACAGCGCAGAGGTGCTCAGCAGAAAACGGTCTTTGGTCAAAGAGGCCCAAGCCAAGATCACCGAGTCGCGGATAACTGCGGTTCTACTGATAGCCCTTCCCTGGATCATAGGTGGAATCACATACTTTTACGACCCGGCGCTAATCGGCCAGGGGGTCTCGAGCCCGAGAGGGCGGGCAATCATGCTGTTCTCGCTAGCGTTATGGCTCGTGGGTGTGGTCCTTATCGCTGCAACGCTTTCCACAATCACCCGGGGGAGGAGGGGTTGAGATAGAGCGCTTCTTGGGGCCGCTTTCATTCGGTGTATCTGCGGCATTCTTCGGGCTCTGGGTGCTCAGAGCCGATCTCAGGCGCATGGGGTTTGCTGCGCCGAGACAGGCAGCTCCTGATGGATTTCGCCGGACCTTCCCTCGTGTGCGGAGAGCTTTGCCGTGGTCTACTTTGGCCTTGGTGGCTTGCGCTATGCTCGGCCGGAGCGGGCTCTTCGGCCTAGCCCTGGCTTGGGTAGCGCACCGGCTGGTTAGGGACCATAGGCGTCTGAAAAGGCAGCAAGAGCTACGCCGCGAGTGGCCGTTTCTCATCGAAAGCATGGCCGTCGCCGCGTTGTCCGGCATGGGTCCGGGAGACGCGTTCCAGGCCGCTGCTCAACGGGCGCGCGGGCCAATGAGAGAAGAGACCGAAAAGGTAGTGCTGCGTCTGGCCGGAGGCGCAAGCCTGAGCAGGGCATTGAGCGCCATGGAAGGCTGCGGGCTTCCCGAAGTAAGGCGTTTGCGGGCTCTTGTTTCCCAGTGCGAGATACTGGGAACCCCGGTTGCCGACATGCTGAAGCAGCTTTCTGACGAGGGGTATGCAGAAGAAAGGCGGGCGATGGAAGAGAGGTTCAATGCTCTTCCGATCAAACTCTCGGCCATCACCGTTTTCTTCTTACTTCCACCCGTTCTTGCGGTTTCAGTTATGCCTCATATACTCGCCTTCATTGAGGCGGGATGGTAAGCGTATCTCGTCTATCACCGGATAGGGAGGTGAAAAGGTGACTGCATTGTACGTTCGTACTCGGATCTGGTGGGACAGGGCGCTGTCACGCCTTGCGAAGATCTGGTCGGATGAACAGGGGGCCACGGTCGCGGAATACGCCCTCGTACTCGTCATCGTAGCTGTCGCCCTCATCACTGTCCTGACCGACCTCAGGGCTGCACTGGAAGACAAGATAAACGGCATCATCTGCGAGATCAGAGGAGTAAACCCGTGAGAAGACTGCGCGCGGTATGGAGCGAGACTCGCGGACAAGCCCTGGTCGAGTTCAGCCTCGTCGTGTTCTTGCTGGTGGTGATCCTCTTCTCAATCCTGGAAGGAGGGCTCGTGATCAATGCCAAGACTGTCCTCACTTCTGCCGCCAGAGAGACGGCCAGGGTCTGCGCCGTCGAGGGTGGGAGGACGCCTGGGGCCCTCCAGAGGCTCAGCGACAGCCTTACGGCGGGAGGCATTGATCCCGATGAGGTGACGGCGTTCATATCGCCAGGCCAAGCGATTTACGGGACTACCATACGGGTGGAACTCCAGTACGACTACAAAGTGGTAAGCCCTGTCGTGAGGGCGATAGTAGGAGACTCAATTCCCCTGACATCCAAGGCGGTGACCAGAAGTGAGTTCGTTCCGAGGTAGCGTAAAGCGGAGAGGAGGTTTCCGGCCGGGACTGCGCTTGCTCCCGACATCCGAGGACGGCGCGGTCCTGGCCCTGGTCGCCGTCTTCCTGCCTGTTGCGGTCCTCACCGTGGGTATGGTACTGGACCTGGGTATAGTGTACTTCGCCAAGAGGGCTGTTCAAGGAGCATGCGACCTAGGTGCTCTGGCGGGAGTCATCGAACTCGATTGGGAAGCCCTGGCCTCGGGAGATGTGCGCATTGACCCCACCATGGGACAGGCGAAGGCAGTTCAAGTCGCAAGTGAGAACGTCTACGCCTTGGGAGGCGTCATCCGCGAGGCTTCCATTTCGGCTCATGTCTTGAACGCACCGGACCGGGAAGAACCCACAGTGCGAGTGGAATGCTGCTTCAAGGTCAGAGCTCACTTCCTTGGGTTTCTTCCCGGGCTCGGTGAGGGCATCTCGTGCTCCGTTTCTTCAGAAGGCTCAGTCGTGAGGAGAACGAAATGGTAGGAGGAGTGGTAGGATAATGGCTCTGGCCGGACCCGACAGGGAACTTGATTCCGATCATGTGCTGTCTTACACTCAAGACGGTAGTACGCTCGTATGTGTAAGACGCGAGGTGATTCCGGTGACCGTAGTGAAGTTATCGAACAAGGGACAACTGGTGATTCCAAGCGAGATCAGGGACAAGTACAACCTCTCCAAGGGAGACAGATTCTTGGTGAGAGACATAGGAGGGAAGATAGTGTTGGAACCACTTCCGCGGCACCCGTTGCTGGAATTGAGAGGCGCTTTCAAATCGAAAGCGAGCGCGGTGGACTTGCTCCTACGTGAGCGGGAGGAGGACCGGATCAGGGAGGATGGCAAACATAGCTGGTAGGTACGTGCTCGACAGCTCTGCCCTCATCGCGTTCCTCTGGGACGAAGCCGGCGCCCAGACGGTCGAAGACATCCTGGTAGAGGAAGACGCGGAAGTGTTCATGAGCGTGGTCAACTTGGGAGAGGTTATATACATCGTGCACAGGCTGGCCGGCGAACAGACTGCCGCCGCAGTTGAAACCAAGGTTTTTGAGACGCCCAAATTGCGGGTCATTGACGCGACCTGGCCAAGGGTGAAACATGCCGCGGGGATCAAAGTGGACGGAAGACTCTCCTTTGCCGACTGCTTCTGCGTGGGGCTCGCTCAAGAGAAAGAAGCCGTGCTGGTGACCTGCGATCGCGAGTTTGAGCGGCTGGAGCAACAAGGTAAGGTTGCAGTCCTGTGGCTGCCGGGAGGGGAACGCAGCAGCTGACCAGTCAAGGACGGTATTGTGGGGCTACGGACACCTTCCGGTCTCATTTCGAATCCAGGTTATTCTCCACAGCTCCACCTCGCGAAAGTCAGACCACACCACAAACTAGGATACCTGACCCCATCGAGTACCCGGAAAAGCTGGAGAAGGCAGAGTGTCTTGCATGATCTGAACTAGTACACAGCCTTGCAAGCGTCTGGGAGCTACCATTAGAATGGTCGCGGGGTGTGCAAATGATTGGCCGACACGATATCAGGGACATAGTTGACAGAATCGTGAAGGGGTATGACCCTGAAGCGATTATCCTCTTTGGTTCTCAGGCGCAGGGTACCGCCGGTGAAGACAGCGATGTCGACCTACTCATTCTGAAATGCGACTCTCGCCGGTCTGTAGAACGCAATCGGCAGGTCCGCCAGCTTCTGGCGGGAATCACGCACCCCATCGACGTTTTCGTTAGGACTCCTCAGGAGTACGAGCAGTTGCGCAATGTGGTGGGTTCGCTGCCGTATGAGGCGTCCCGTCAAGGACGGGTAGTTTATGAGCGAGAATCTCGAAAAGGATAAGCTTGTCACAAGGTGGATTAGCCTCGCTTGCGGGGATTTGGCGTATGCACAGAAAAGCCTTGAACTTGGCGAACAGTTCAATGACAAGATCTGCTTCCACTGCCAGCAAGCTGCCGAAAAAGCTCTAAAGGCGCTCTTGATTGCTCTCGAGGTACGCCCTCCAAAGACACATGACATTCGAGCTCTTGTAGCCTTGATTTCCAAGGCTTTCCCCGACATGCTGGATACACTTACTCCAGTTGTTGATCTGACTGACTATGCGGTCGAGATTCGTTATCCGGATGAATGGTATGTACCGGATGCTGCAGAGACCGAGCGTGCTATCGAACTTGCTCACAAGGCCATCATAGTGGTGGATGCAAGGTTAAAGCAGATGGGCTATTCATGAGCCGTCAGAGTCCCGGCGGGAGATGACCCATGGTTCGTCCGGCAGTCGAGGTGTCTAGACGAGCAGCTATACTTTACCTTGAGGGCACAGCAGAATCGTTTCGCTTGCTTACTGCATTGGATAGCTCCCATCGTCTGTGGGCGCGGCACGAAGATCTTGCGGAGGGACGCTTTCCGTGCTCGCCGGAGGTCCTGTTGATCGCTGTTCGCCTATGCTGGGAGAAGGGAACGACTGGCTGGTCCGGAGAAGAACACCGGGAGAATCCTACGGTATTGCTGACTGAGGCGACTCAGAGGAACTAGCGATCGGCGAGGGCTTGCCATGGTAATCGTTAGATCGTTGCTTCCGCGCGATCTGTGCTTGGTCGGCATGGCAGACTCGGGGAGGGCCGCCGCGATCATCGTGTATCGGAGGCGTCCGATGATGAAGGGTGGAGTGGTAGTCCACGGGGTGCGTATTGAGTACCTGAGATCGGGCCTGAATGCTGGAGGAGGATACAGATGCAGTATGTACTGGGCTTCATGTTTTCCGAGGACCGTCGCTAGGTTGCCCTTATCAGGAAAGACCGCCCTGAATGGCAGAAAGGCAAGTTCAACGCCCCTGGGGGCAAGGTTGACCAGGAGAGACTCCCTTGGACGCGACGGTGCGGGAGTTCAGCGAGGAGACCGGTTATCAGACCGAGTCCAGTGGCTGGAGTCCTTTCGCTCGCATAGAAGGCAAGGGCGAGAATAAGGAACCATATGAAGTATACTGCTTTGTCACTGTTGGAGACCTGAGGAACATCAGACGAACTGAGGATGAGGTTCCTTGGATAGTCGAGGTCGATAAGGTCTCTCTCCAGAGTGTTTGGGCCCGATCTTAATGTCGGTGAAATAGGGCCTTAGAGCCGAATTGCTTGTCGGTGACAGGAAAGCCGCGTTCCGTGTCGTAATCGGGAACGGGGTTTTTGTTTTGTGAGCGAAAAGGGCGAAGCCTGCTCCTGCGTTTAGTTTGGCGACTGACCAGGAACAGGCTCCCTGCAAACCCCAAGGGGGCTTACTAATGGTAATGAGGCTGTTGCCAAAAGGATCGACGTAGCCCAACGCATGAGCTAAGATCTAGGTAGAACCCTGCGTCTGGAGTGAGCCTCCGTGATGAAATGCAAGCACCCCGGCACCAAGCTCATC
>Ga0134103_1000767_pt1 | contig 36106 bp, 28 predicted proteins | sample 14_taG_2_FD_94445 | JGI IMG/M metagenome (GOLD analysis project Ga0134103, IMG submission 94445) | Switchgrass degrading microbial communities from high solid loading bioreactors in New Hampshire, USA - 14_58_20_212_A1 metaG | ecosystem: Engineered > Bioreactor > Semi-continuous > Anaerobic >...
TGAACCCGGGACTGTCAGTATAACTTTCCGCAATAAAAGAAATCCTTTGGGAATCTTTCCTGCAAGCCACAGAGAAGAGTGCGAGATAAAGCTTAACAAACTGGGTTATCCTTTTGTATATCTCCCTTCAGTAGTTGATGCTGCGCTACACAATCCGAACCTTATTGTACACACCATTGGAGGCATAATGAGTATTCCACGCATTGAAAAAACCAATGGAGAATATTACATGTACAGAGAGGTTTTTACACCCAGCGTATGGAATATTCTGGAGGAATTGGACAACGAAAAAATGGATGTTATGGAGAAGTTGGGCTGTAAGCGGGTTCCTTATGTGGAAGCCTGCAAATTCCGTAACACGTTGGATGATACCCGTGATGCCAAAGAAGTTTTCTTTTGGTATGCCAATCTCCCTAACCCATTAAAAGGCCCGACAAGAGTTGATTCGCGATATATTACGGAGGATGTGCCTGAAGGGTTAGTGCTTTTGGAATCCCTGGGTTCAGAGTATGATGTTGCTACACCGATATGTTCTTCTTTGATAGATATTGCATCTGCTGCCCTGGGACGAGATTTCAGACTGGAGGGCAGGACAGTGGAAAGACTGGGAAGGGATAATCTGGAACGGATATTCCAGGAGGCAGGTGTTGGTGTATATGCATGAAATAAATAAGGCAGGAAGATGGGAAAGATTATGCAGGTCTGTTTATCGAAGTGTTGATCTTTATATGGAGGCAAGAAAAGCGCGAAAGAGCTGCAGACAACAGCTTAAAACTATAAATGGAGGCTTTAAGGGAAGCAAGGAGCTCTTCCGCTCTCAGGTCCTTTCATTTTGGAGCAGGTATAATATCAAGCCTGATAAAATGTGGTATGACCTGTATTGCTTTAAGGATGGTAAATATGACCCAAGATACATCCCTGAAGATCTGTATTGGCAAAAAATTTATCCTGCACTCAACAGGCCTGATTTTCGTCATGCATATACTGATAAATGCTCTTACATCCGGTTGTTTCCCTATTTGAAACAACCCAGAACAATACTTAAAAACAGTAGCCATACCTTTTATGACGGTTCAGGTAAGATTATCAGTTTTAATGATGCTAAATCGCTTTTGGAATCCGAGAAAAGCTTTGTGATAAAGCCTGCCATATACAGCGGTGAAGGATTAAATGTCTTTTTCTACGATAAAGAAACCTATCCTGACATGGATTTTCAGAAGTTGCTGGAATCATATGGTACCGACTATATTGTTCAGGAGATAATTAAGCAGCATGAGGTATTGGCAGGAATACATCCATCATCACTGAATACCATACGGGTAATTTCATTTTTGTATGGGGGCGAAGTACATATTTCTTCATCCATCCTGCGGATGGGTGTGGGAGAATCGAGACTTGACAACGTTTCGGCAGGAGGACTGGCATGTCCGATCAAGCCTGACGGAAAGCTTGAAGACAAGGCTATGGACAAACTTTCCCGGTGGACCGAAAAACATCCGGGTGGAACTGTTTTCAGAGATATTAAAATTCCTTCATACGATCGTATTATTTCATTAATTCGAAAAGCACATTTGGATACCCCGCATTTTCGAATAATAGGCTGGGATTTTGCAGTCGATGAATCCGGCGATCCTGTATTTATCGAATACAATGGAGCCCCCGGCATGAATCAGGTAAGTTGCGGCCCACTTTTCGGAGATCTTACCGAGACTGTCTTAGATACCATATTTTTTAAATAAAAACGAATTTGATTTTTAACGGTAGGTCTTAATTCTCAATTATCTAAAAAGGAACATTCATTTAAGCCAGTAAAGGATCTTTGCATGAAATAAAAGATGCTTTGTTGAAATGCGCTTTATTTACAGGTAACAAAACAAAATTCATATGGAAAGGAGATTGATATATGAACATTTCCATTTTAGGAGCAGGTAACGGCGGAACGGCTGTAGCTGCAGAATTAAGCATGCGAGGACATGAGGTTAATTTGATTAAAACATCAAATTCAATGCATGATGAGAACTTTGATTATCTTCTTAAAAATAATGGTACTGTTAAAATCATTGAAAATGATAAAACAGTAACAGCAAGAATCAAGCATGTATCCAGGGATATTTCCCGAATCAGCAAGAGCCAGGTTGTCATTATTTATATTCAAACCAATTATCATGAAGATTTGATAAAGCGTATAAAACCATATCTTCGTGACGGGCAGATTATCCTTTTCAACCCGGGTTATCTGTCTACTGCTTATATACTTAAGCATTGTCCGGATATTAACCTAACTGTTTGCGAAGCCCAGAGTTCCTTTGTAGATTGTCGTATCATTGAACCGGGAATTATAAAAGTAGGTTTTCGTAATGTACGAAATCCTTTGGGCATTTATCCTGTACACCGGACTAAAGAAAGCGCTAAGATACTGAATAATCTTGGGTATCCGTTTGTCTATCTCCCATCGGTAATTGAGGCAGGGCTTCATAATCCCAATCTGATCGTACATACGGTTGGGGGTATTATGAGTATTCCTCGAATTGAAAAGACCAATGGTGATTATTGCATGTATCATGAGGTATTTACCCCAAGTGTATGGAATATACTCGAAAGATTAGACAAAGAGAAGATGGATGTAATGGAGAAACTGGGGTGTGAGAGGGTTCCATACGTAGAAGCATGTAAGTTTAGAAATACCTTAGATGAAACCAGAGATGCCAAAGAAGTATTCTTCTGGTATGCAGGAATGCCCACCAGGGCAAAAGGGCCTACGAAAGTTGATTCAAGATATATTTCGGAAGATGTGCCTCAGGGACTGGTTCTTCTTGAAAGTCTGGGAGCAAAACTTAATGTCGATACGCCAATTTGTACGGCTTTGATTAATATTGCTTCTGCTGCCTTAAAACGCGATTTAAGGGCAGAAGGCAGAACTGTTGAACGGCTGGAAGAAACAATATTACAACGTATTATAGACGATAAACTGTCCATGGGACAGGAAGAACTGAAAAGCGATATAGCTTAATGTATAATAGCATAAAAAAGCCTTTGCGGAATAACCGTGAAGGCTTTTATTTTCAAATTCTGATTTTTATTCTTTACCGGATTGAATAAAATTCATAAATACTATATAGATAGAATAACTAATTTCAATATATTATTCACTGTTTTATACGAAAGTTTTAAGTTAAAATAATAAATAAGAGAATATATGAGTTTATGGTATGATGTCCGTGAAGCCTGTCGTTGCAAGCGTGATTGTTTATTTAGACGGATCTTATTTTACATGAGATGGCGCAAACCCCAATGAAATAGCAAATCAGGGAACAGGAGGGTTATAAGATGGATATAAAACAGGTGATTTCACAGAGAAAATCTGTTCGAACCTACGAAGACGAGCCAATATCCCAAAAATTAAAAGAAAAGCTGAAAAGCTATATAGTTGATGTGTCTTCACCATTTACTCCTAAAACAAGATTCGTAATGCTGGATACCGACGAAATGAGCGGCCGGACAAAGCTTGGAACCTATGGTGTCATCAGCGGCGCAAAGACATTTATTTGCGGGATATCAGAGAAAGCTTTCAGATATGAAGAAAACCTGGGTTATGCTTTTGAGAAAATCATTCTTTATGCCACATCTTTAGGCTTAGGAACATGTTGGCTGGGTGGCACATTCAACAGGGAGAATTTTGCAAAGGCCGCAGGATTAGAGGAAAATGAAGTAATCCCGGTAGTATCCCCCGTTGGTTATCCTAAGGAAAAAAGAAATCTAATAGATTCATTTTTTGTAAAAAGCGCAGGATCCGTAAACCGAAAAGACTGGTCGGAACTGTTCTTTGACGGGAACTTTGGAAGTCCTCTCAAAAGAGAAACCGATCCTAAAATATCTGAGGCGCTTGACATGGTTCGACTTGCTCCTTCAGCTTCAAACAAACAGCCGTGGAGAATTGTTAAATCCGGGCAACTGTATCACTTTTTCCTTTGTAGAACACCGGGATATAGATCATTAGTAGGATTTGATATACAACGCCTGGACATAGGTATTGCCATGTGCCATTTTGAATTAATGATACAGGAGCTTGGGCTCAAAGGCAAATGGATAGATGAAGATCCGGGCATTAATCTTGAAAAGAACACAGAGTATATTATTTCTTATATAGTTGAATAATTTTATCAGTTTATTAAAACAATTTCATGATCAGCATCATGGCAAGAAAAATAAAATACTGTCTAACTGTGCAGATTTATAAGGTGAGTATATGAATATTTTTGATATTTTAGCGTTGATTGGCGGACTGGCATTATTCCTCTTTGGCATGAGTCTGATGGGGACAGGCCTTGAAAAAAGCGCAGGAAATAAACTGAAGGGTTTATTGGAACGTTTGACATCAACAAAACTAAATGGTTTCCTGATGGGTTTAGGAGTAACTGCTATTATACAGAGCTCATCCGCTACAACAGTAATGGTGGTGGGATTTGTAAACTCCGGCATTATGACTTTGAAACAAGCCATCCATGTAATAATGGGGGCAAATGTAGGCACAACCGTAACGGCATGGATTTTAAGCCTTGCAGGCATACAAGGCAGCAGTTTATTTATCAAGCTTCTTAATCCTACTTCCTTTACTCCCATTCTGGCTCTGATCGGAATTATTTATTATATGTTCGTTAAAAATCAAAGAAAAAAGGATATTGGGTTGATTTTGTTAGGCTTTACCACACTGATTTACGGAATGGAAGCTATGTCGGCAGCCGTTGAGCCGTTAGGCCGAATGGAAGGGTTCCGTAATTTATTTTTAGTATTTTCAAATCCTATTCTTGGTGTGTTGGTCGGAGCCATAGTAACGGCTGCTATTCAAAGTTCATCAGCTTCGGTAGGTATTTTGCAGGCTTTATCCGCAACCGGACAAATTACAATTGGGACCGCCATTCCCATAATAATGGGGCAAAACATCGGTACATGCGTTACAGCACTTGTATCGTCAGTTGGTACTAATAAAAATGCCCGCAGAGCTGCACTGGTACATCTCTACTTCAATATTATCGGTACTCTGGTGTTTATGACGCTATTTATCTCATTGAACAACATTTTTGATTTTACTTTTGTTAATAAGGCAGCAAATCATTTTTATATTGCAATTGCCCACTCAGTTTTTAATATATTATGTACTTTTCTTCTTCTGCCTTTTAGTGAGTTACTGGAAAAGCTTGCTTATAAAACTGTTCCGGACGATAATAAGCAGGACAAGGTATCATTGTTGGATCCTCGTCTGTTTTCAACTCCGTCCATAGCCATAAACCGCAGCCGGGAGGTGGCAGCTGAAATGGCCGTTACTTCCATGAATGCTATAAAACAAGCTTTGGAGCTAATTAATGGTTATGATGAAAACAAAGCGCAAATGGTAAATGATGCGGAACGGCGGACAGATATGTATGAGGATGCCTTGGGAACGTATCTTGTTAAACTGTCCAGCCAGAACTTATCAGCTGATGATTCCACAGAAGCGGCCAAAATCCTTTTCCTTATCGGCGAATTTGAACGAATCGCCGACTATGCAATGAATATTACCAGGTCGGCACAGGAACTGTATGACAAGAAATGGGAATTTTCCAGACAGGCGAAAAAAGAATTAAGCGTTATGGTTTCAGCCGTGAATGAGGTGGTTGAATTGGCAATCCAGGCGTTTACTGAGAATAATTTAAAATTGGCGGCAAAGGTAGAACCTCTTGAAGAAGTAATAGATGATTTGAAAAGTACCCTTAAAAAGCAACATGTTATAAGACTTCAGAATAACGAGTGCACGATCGGTCTGGGATTCGTATTCTCTGATTTATTAACTGTCCTGGAGCGTATTTCCGACCATTGCTCAAATATAGCCGGATGTGTCATTGAGATGTCACATGACAGCATGAATATGCATGATTATCTATATAAAGCAAAGCATGACCAAAACAGTGAATTCATGCAGCAATTCAGGGAATATTCGTTGAAATATGCTTTACTCAGAGATTAAAAAACTCAAACAAGTCGTTTTTTTAAAAACGTGTAATCGTATGTTGGCGATGCGGAAAACTGCATCGCTAATTTTATGGTAAAGATTATTTTGACAAATTAATATAGTGTTGTTTCCAATAATTATTTGAGACAACAAATAAGGTATTATAATCTGATTTAAGGTTAACATTAATACTGCCTTAATGTTTATATACCAGGGGGAGGTAGCGTTATGAAGACTTTCGACATTATAGTTATAGGCAGCGGAGCAGGGCTTATGGTCGCAGAAGTCGCCATTATGGAAGGTATGTCATGCGCAATAATTGAGAAGTCAAAATTCGGCGGGACTTGCCTTACTAAAGGCTGCATTCCGTCAAAAATGCTTGTTTATCCGGCTGATTTGGTTCGGGAGGCTGAAAAAGGGAATAGGGTGGGTATTGGATTCAGTAAGCCTGTCATTGACTGGGAGAAGATCTCTAAACGTATGTGGGATCAGATAAACTATAGTATTCAGATTGAAAAGAATCTTAAACGCATCAGAAATTTAGAGGTTTATAAAGGGACAGCGGAATTTACCGGTAAAAAAACTTTACGGATAAAATATGATGATAACAGCTTTTCGGAGGAAATACAAAGTGATCTGATAGTTATCGCAACCGGTGCTGAATCCTATATTCCCCCCATTAAAGATATTGAAAAGACAGGATATGTTACTTCCGAGACCTTTTTCGGGGATAAGTTTCCCCAAAAACCTTGGAGAAGTCTGGTAATAGTGGGCGGAGGCGCAATCGGAGCAGAGTTTGCTCATATTTTTTCGGCTTTCGGAACAAAGGTTACTATTATAGAAAAGAAGCCGCGCATACTAAGTTCCGAAGAAGAGGAAATAAGCAGAGTCGTTGAAGAAGAATTTATAAACAACGGAATTACGGTGTTGACCAACAGCAAAGCTATCACTTCAGAAAGAAAAGGTGGTTTAAAAGCATTGACTGTGGAAGATGCGATAACAGGAGAAAGAAGGATTATTGAAGCCGAAGAAATATTCGTTGCTTCCGGATTTAAAGCCAATACAGATACATTGAAGATAAATAATACAGATGTAAAGACCGATGAAAAAGGATGGATAATAACAAACGAATATTTGGAAACCAGCCAGAAAGGAGTATATGCGCTGGGGGATATAAACGGAAAATATCAGTTCAGACATAAGGCAAATTACGAAGCGGAGATCCTGATCAATAATTTATTTACTGGCAGGGAAAAAAGAAAAGCCCTGTATAATGCTGTTCCATGGGCTATTTTCACTTGTCCTCAGGTGGCTCATGTGGGTATGACCGAAGCAGAAGCAAAGAAATCAGGGAAAAAATATCGGGTTGGCAGAAATTATTATTACCAAATTGCCGGTGGTATAGCCTTGGGTATAGCAGATGACTCAACTGACAATGGTTTTGTCAAAATCATCGCAGGAGAGGACAAGTCAATACTTGGTGTGCATATAGTCGGGCCGCATGCCGCAATTCTTCTGCAGCCATTCGTGTACCTGATGAATGTTGACTACAAATGTGAAAAGCGGCAAATAAATAGGGACAATAAAACGGTCTATCCGCCTCTTGGAAGCTTCATGCCCATAAATGATTCCATGGTAATCATCCGTCTCTCAATGAGCTGACCGCCTGGGCAGTCAGTAAAATTGACTGGGATGAGTGATTATCGTATAAAATAAAAGTAGATCCGACAAATACAATAATTGTTAAAAATAAAAAAATATAATATAAGATATTATTATAGACAATAAAATAAAAGTATAGTAAAATATGCAATAACAAACAACAAATTTTGGCATAAGGCGGTTTATTATGTCACAAATTAGGTTGGTTATTGCAGATAAAGATATTTTGTATCTGGAAAGACTAAGTTCATATCTACAAAATAATAAAGTCTGCGGTTTTTCTCTGGAATTATTCACAGATGAGGGAAAACTGATCGAATGGCTGAATAGTGGCAAAAATGCTGACTTGTTGGTAATATCGGCTTCCTTATACAATGAACTTACAGAAAAGCCTGCAAATAAAAATATCTTGCTCCTGAGAGACTGTGCCGAAAGTCTTGTTCCCAATTGGATTGACAGTATCAACAAATACAGTCCGGCAGACCTGATTATGAAAGAAATCCTGTCATTATGCGCCGAATGCATCCCAAGAGATATCAATGATGAAAATAGAAACGGGCGGATAAATCTGTTTCTCTATGCAGACGGAAGCGATGTTTTGAATCCTCTGGCACAAAGATTCGCATATATCAATGCTTTAAAGGATAAAAAAGTCTTTTATTTGAATCTGGATGAATTTCCGAATACCGATTCTTATTTTAACAGCAATAATACTATGGGATTGAGCGAGATGCTGTATTATGTCAAATCCCAAAAAGAAAACCTGTCCATGAAGGCCGAAGTATGCACTTCCTGTGATGTACAAACAGGCATTTATTTTATGAAAGGCCATAATAATCCCGAAGATCTTAAAAATATCAGTGAAGAAGAATTAAAAGCTCTGATCAAAGCCGTGCAAAGAAGTATGCCCTATGATGAGATGATAATTTCAAGAGCTTTTTTAGTCGATCACATTACAATTTCACTTCTGAACATGGCAGACAGGATATTTATATCTGCTTTAAACTATCAGCCTTCAATAGACAGATTGGAGAAAATCGGGAAACTGATTAATGGTATAGAAAATAATAAAGGCTATCATCTACAAGATAAGCTTACTTTTTGTATAAACCTTATCATTGATAATAATCTGCCGGAAGGTTTTGATATTTCAGGTTATAAAACAATTTCTTTACCAAACAAAAGTCTAGAAAATCCTGAATTTTATCCGTCATCATACGAGTATCTTGAAGCTTTCGAAGAAAACATAAATGTCTTTTGAGGTATGAGCTATGGCCGACATACACGAAATAATCAGGGAAATTAGAAAAGAGGTGGCGATGAACACTGATTCCACCCTGGAATGCAGCTCTGAAGAATTTGACAATAAACTTCTGGAGCAGATTGAAGCCGCATGCTTTTTAAGAGAACTGACCAAAACCTTTAATGTTGCAGAGATCAAGTATATAGTAGATACCGTATTCAATCAAATGCGGCGGCATGATGTCATTGAGCCTCTTATAAAGGATCCCAGCATAACCGAAATCATGATAAACGGTCCTAAACAGGTGTTTATCGAGAAAAACGGAAAAATCTTTGAGACTGATATCACTTTTGAAAGTAAAGAAAGGCTGGAGGATCTTATACAAAACATGGTGGCGCGGGTAAACCGCAGTGTAAATGAAGCCGAACCTATCGTTGATGCAAGGTTGGAAGACGGGTCAAGAGTAAATATCGTATTACCGCCCATAGCATTAAACGGTCCATTGGTAACTATAAGAAAATTCCCTGACAAGCCTATGACCATGGATGACTTGATTGGTTACCGGTCTATAAGCAAAGAGGTAGCGCAGTTTTTGGATAAACTTGTTAAAGCCAAATATAATATCTTCATTTGCGGAGGGACCGGTTCAGGGAAAACCTCGTTCTTAAACGCCCTTTCTTCGCTGATACCACAGGATGAGAGAATAGTTACCATTGAGGATTCGGCCGAGCTTCAGCTATTCTCCATCAAAAACATTGCCAGGCTGGAGACCCGTAATGCAAATACCGAAGGCAAGGGAGAAATAACAATGAAAACGCTGATCAAGACTTCCCTGAGAATGAGGCCTGAGCGGATAATCGTAGGTGAAGTTCGGGGGGAAGAAGCCTTGGACATGCTGCAGGCAATGAATACTGGTCATGACGGATCCATGTCCACAGGCCATGCCAATTCAACCCGGGATATGCTTTCGCGTTTGGAAACCATGGTTTTGATGGCGGCTCCTTTACCTCTTGAGGCTATAAAAAAACAAATTGCTTCGGCACTTGATTTCATTATATTTCTTTCAAGACTGAGAGACCACACCAGAAGAGTTTTGGAAATAACGGAAGTCGTAGGGTATAAAGACGGAGAAATACTGCTTAATCCCATTTATGTATTTGAAGAGATGGGCCAGAACAAATACGGGATTATTGACGGGTATTTAAGAAGAACAGAAAACCCTTTAATTAATAAGAACAAGGCAAAACAAAGGGGGATTGAGCTTGAATAGCAGGTTTGTAAAACCCCGATATGATGTTTATGAAATGAAATTTGAGGAACTCGTGATTACACTGGTTTTGGCCATGGGCACATGCTTTGTGATAGGTCTTATATTCTACGAGAATTTGGTATTGGCTGCAATAATGTCTCTTGCAGGTATCCTGTACATACCTTACCGGAAAAAAGAACAACTGCGAAGGAAAAAAGAGGTATTGACGATTCAGTTTAAAGATGCACTTTATTTTCTGTCTGTGGCGTTATCGGCAGGTAAATCATTAGAAACCGCCATGATGGATACATATAAAACAATGCTTGGGATTTATCCCGATAAGAACAGCGATATTATTAAAGAGCTTGAGATAATAAATCACAGAATACATATGAACGAACCAATAGAAAAGATTTTCTATGATTTTGCAGAAAGAAGCAAAATTGAGGATATAAAAAGTTTTGCCGATGTTATCATGATCTCCAAACGAGCCGGTGGAAATCTTATCGAAGTAATAAAGAACACCTCGGATACCATCAGAGAAAAAGTGGAGATTCAGAATGAGATAGAAACTCTCATCAGTGGAAAGAAGTTTGAGCAAAAGATTCTGAGTATTTTCCCATTTGTTTTGGTGATTTTTCTTAAAAGCTCAGGTTCAGGTTATTTGGATCCGCTTATGACAGATGCTTTCGGGCGGATTATCATGACAATTGCGTTGGCAATGATTCTGACAGGACTGTTGATAGGACGTAAAATCACGAATATTGAGGTGTGACCATGATATTTATTAGTGGCGGCATACTGATTTTAACAATACTGATTTATTGCATTTTTCAGTGTCTTTCATATAAGAAATACGGTGATTTTTTTGAGCCACTTGATAATAAAAAATATTCATATAAAAGATTTCTTCCAGGATGTCTGTACATTGTCGAAATGCTGCAGCTTTCCGGAGCAGGAAGATATCAGACAAAACTGAATCAAAAACTTGTGATGCTGCATGGAAGCCGAAACTTATCATATTATTCGAAGGTCCATTGGTCTGTGAAAATATTCTATTCATTTCTGGGCGTAATCTTAGGATCGTTAATATGCATGCTGGAAGGTTCGAATTATCTAATGCTGATTCTTATTCCATTATCAGGCATAGGCATGTTTTTTCTCGTTGATAATGATCTGGACAATCAATACAAAAAACGCAGGTTTCAACTTGAGAGGGATTTTCCCAACTTTGTCAGCAAGTTGATATTGCTGGTCAACGCAGGACTGAATGTCAGGCAGGCTATAGAACGGATTGTGGCCGACAGTGATAAATCGGTACCACTTTATAAGGAACTGCATTGTGTTATTTCAGATATTAAGGCGGGAGTGCTGGAACATGAAGCATATATGGACTTTTCCGAAAGATGCAAAATCAAGCAAATAACAAACTTTGTAAGCATCATTCAGCAAAACATGAAGCTGGGCGGAAACCAAATGCTTTTTGAGCTTAAAAGAATGGCGACAGAATGCTGGGAAATGCGGAAAAATGTGGCGAAGCAACTGGGAGAAAAAGCGTCTTCAAAGCTTATGCTGCCTCTTTCCATTATGTTTCTGGCTATCGTTCTTATTTGTGTGGCGCCGGTGATTCTGGAGTTCAGGAGTAATTTCTGATGAAAGTTTCTGTTAAGTCGTCGATAAGCGGGCATTCGACATTGGAATATGCTTTATTGATGCCGATAATCTTTATCTGTGTATTTGCGTGTATTGTCGTTTTTTTGATCCTGTATCAAAAGGCAATTGTTCAAAATATTGCCGAAGAAGCAGCACAAAGCATGTCAAGGCAATGGGGATATAATCCTTTGCCAGTGGAAGAACTCAACTCTGGCGTGTACAAAAGAGAAACCTATGAAAACAGGGAAGTTTATTGGAATTTAAAGCTCCTGTTCAGTGAGAAAAAGAAGCAGGATGCCAGAGAATATATAGAAAAAAACATTAAGGGAGCCGGGCTCTTAAAACCCTATAATTCTCAGGTTACTGCTAACAACACCGTACCTGATACGACTGTGAATGTAGAAATCACGCCGGGGCTGCCTGCTGTACTGACTATTGAAATAAAAGCGGCTTATATGATGCCCGCAAAGAACCTATTAAGGCTTATTGGCATCGGTGATTGTCTGATTATAAAAGCAAATGCAAGATCTCTTATATTTGACCCCAAAGACATGATCAATACGACTGATTATGTATATCAGTTATTAAGGTCAACGGACCTTTACCAGGATTTCATTAAAAAAATTGAACCTTTGAAAAAGAATCTTGACAGGATTTTAAAGGAACAGGAAGGATAAAATGTTATTTAAGCCAAGAGGAAGCATAACAGTTTTTTTATGTATTGTCCTTGCGGTACTGATTCCGCTTACTTGTATGCTGATAGATATAACCCGCTATTCATTGGCGAAAAAGCAGGCAGAAACAGCTCTTAAAATGTGCGCAGAATCGGTCCTGGCGGCGTATGACAGACAGCTTAAAGAGCAGTATGGGCTTTTTGCAATATATCCAAGAGATATTGAAATAATGGAAAAAGAAATCTATGAGCTTATGTCCGGGAATCTTAATACCGACACAAAGGTAGACGGATTTACCGATCTTTACGGTTTCAAAGTCCTGAATGTAGATGCAATTCCTTTTTACAACTATAGCGAACCCTTTGTTCTCCAACAGCAGGTTGCTGAGTTTATGAAGTATCGCGCCCCTGTACAGGCGGTTCAGGAATTCTATGAAAAAATCAAGGTAATGATGGGACTTATTAAAGAAGGGGAAATGATAGAGAGGAAAATGACCCTTGACAGACTAATGGATGATATAAGAAGCGACCTTGTTAACATATATTGCATGATTGATTTTGAACTGGTTAAGTTCAACCATATTACGGATGACTCAGGCAACCCCCTGAAAGACAGGGTTGTTGACACTATGTCGGAAAGTTTTCAATACGCCATAGAATTTCTAAATTTGGCAAACGAACCAGTCGAAACAATAAAAAAGGCCAGAGAAGGTTATACAGCAATATATGATGATTACATAAAAGCAAAAGAGAATTGTGATAATTTACAGCGCAAGCTTGACAACGTGTATGACAAACTGGAGAAGAAAAGAAATGATTTGGCCCAATTAACTGCAAAGGATTCTGATAAAGAAGGCGAAGCGTCTGATTCGAGAGACAATAAAAAAATAGAAGCTCTTAATACCGAAATTGCTAAGCTGGAAGAAGAGTACGATTCAATTTCGGAATCCTATAATGCCGCATATAGGGTATTTCAGCCTTTGGAAGAAAGAATAGCCGGATATAAAAAGGCCATAGATGATGGTTTGGATTATTCAACTCAAAATCTTGGCATAGCCAGAGTCAGTCATGACAGAGCATCGCTTGAATTGAGCATATTATGGAACCATGTACGGGAACATATGGCGTATACGACCGATGTCATCAAAATGATGGATGACTTGCTTCCTAAATTGTCTGAACTGGAAAAAGAAACCGAATCATTAATAAAAGACGCGGATGAATATGAAGGAAGTGTTTCAGACACAGTTAAGGGAAGACTTGAAGTACAACTGAAATCAATAAATGTTGACTTCTTTTCCGAGGTAAAGGACAGACTTGCTTTAAACCTAAAGCAGCTGGAGACCTGGTACAAATCTATAAACGATTATTATATGGTTTTATGCAATGTATCCGATGAAATGGAACAACTCATAGATATAGCCGCTGAGATAAAGAAAAATCCACAAAATATTAATTTAGATTATCAGGGTTATAAGAAATACGACAATGTCAGATCCGGTTTTAGAGACCTGAAATGGCAAATTGGTGATATTAAAGCTATTGATAAGATGGGCGACGTATATAAAATACCTGTCTTCAATATTGAACCGGCGGCAAACTCGGTTGAAATAAAAGCTTTTAAGAAATGGTTCGATGCGACTTATTGGGGTAAGGATGCCGAAGACCAACAATCCGATGATGAAAAAGATTTGAAGGAAATCAGACAAGGGATAAGTGAATTTGCAAATGAAGCGGTAACCCAGGAAGGCGATTCCGACATTCCTGACGGAATTGACGGAAATCTTGATAATCTCGGCGAAAGATATCTCAAGCTTCCTTCCGTTAAGGGAACCACAAGTTCGAATGAAGCATTGATTCGAATCGGCAGATCAATTACCGAGTCGAATACAAATAACATTATTAATGAAAATCCTTTTGAGCAGCCTGTTCAGGGTTTGGATACCGTCAACGAAAAAGAAAAGAATTTCTTTGACTATGAAATAGAAAAAGTAAAAGAGCTTCTTGAGATAATAAAAAATGTGGTGGCAAACGGAGCAGAGAATCTAATTGAAAGTCTTTATATTAATGAGTATATTGTTTCGGCTTTCAAAAGTGTAATCACAGTTGATGGACCAGAACATGATATCGGCTGGGGAAGGCCTCTTGACAAAACCTTTTTAAAACAAGCTGAGGTAGAATACATACTTTTCGGGAATAGCTCAGAAAAAGCGAATATTGAAAGTGTAAAACGAAGTATCTTTGCAATACGCCTGTTATTCAATCTGCTTCATGTCTATACCGATCCCGGCAAGGTCGCAACGGCATTGTCGCTGGCTACCGCAATAGCAGGGTGGACGATCTTTGGGGTTCCCGTAGTTCAGAATTTTATACTAATTGCCTGGGCTGGAATGGAATCCTATGTCGATACTGATTTTCTTCTTAAAGGCAAATCTGTGCCGCTTATAAAAACCTCATCCTCATGGTATCTGGGAGCCGATAATGCCATAAGTAAATTAAAAGAAATATTAACTAAAGATGTTAGAAGCTTTGTAACCGAAAAAATCAACAATACGGTTAAACAGGCTTCCGAGGCTGCTCAGGAAACTGTAACCGGCATTATAAACAGTAAAATTGATCAGGCATTCGCGCCCTTCGAAAAGGGTTTGCCGGATTTGGCACCTGAAAACAGTATTGATACAAATATGAAAGACCTTATTCAGCGGGCAGTAAATGATTATGTAAAAAATATCAGTTTCAGTGATCTGGACAGTTTTAAAGCCAGTTTTGAAACAGCAGTCAGGAATTTTGTATCAAATATTTCAGATAGTCTGAAAGCTTATGCTCCGGAAAAACTCATTAAATTCAAAAGTGAGTTAAAAGAAGAAATCAGGAAGTTCATATTCGAGTCCGAGCAATATAAAAATTTGGAGGATAAACTTGTCAAGATGGGAACTGAGCTGTTGGATAAGGGCATTGAAGCCGCCGGAGAGCAGCTTGATAAAATGCTGGGTGTTCCCGGGAAAAGCGGCAGTAACAATATCACCGGACGATTGATAATGATGAACTACACAGATTATCTAAGGCTCTTGTTACTGGCCGTTCCGGCCGAAACAAAAGCATTGAGAACCGCCGACCTCATACAGCTGAACATGCAGGAAGCGGCCGGAAACCATGATATTTCCATAGATAAGTATAATACGTTTATTTTTATAAAAGCTGAACTGGACTTTACCCCCTGGTTTATTCCGGAAAAGCTTTTTAGAAGAGGTAATTCGGGGATGATTTCAGTTGAGTGGAGTCAGGGCTATTAAAACCCAAAATAAAGGGTCAAAAGGAAGTTCTACAATTGAAGCAGCAATTGTCTTGCCCTTCTTTCTTATTGTATTTTTATCCTTTGCCTATGTTATAAGGATTTTTTTTGCATATAACACAATGCAGGACGCTCTTTCCGAAGTTGGAAGAAGATATGGTTATATAAGTTATTTTTATCATATTACAGGACTTAAGGATTATTCGGACGCTTTGAACAAAGCGGCGGATGATGCGCAAGACATGCTTACTGGTCAACGGGATGTTTTGGTCAATGCTTTTGATGCCTTTAATGAAGTTGTCTCCGGCGGAAGTATACAAACCGGTTCCATGGATGACATTACGGTTGTTTTAGAAAAAGCGGCTGATCTAAGTAACGTTTCATCAGAAGTTATTGATATGATTAAAAACATAATTTCCGATCCAAAAGCTGAGCTTGAATTACTAGTTACGGTCTTTGCGAGAGATTTGAACTATAAACTTACCAATCAGTTGGTAAGCATTATGGCCAGAGGCAGCCTGGCAAAAGAACTGGAGAAAAGATTGGGGACAAGCAAGGCTGATCCGGCTGAGGCTTTGGGAATTACAGGAGGTTTAAGCGGACTGGATTTTTCACAGACTGATATTTTCGGGGACTCCGAATCCATGGAATTCGTAGTGAGTTACAACGTAAAAGCTCCTGTGGTGTTTGCGTTCGTACCTGAAATCAGGCTTTCCAATAGGGTCAGACTTATAGCCTGGACAGGCGGAAGAGGAGAGTCGGTCAAAAATGAAGAAAAAGCAGAGGATAAAGAAAACGGAAGTATCTGGTCTAAGATGGACAATGATAAAAGATACTGGGACCGTGGCCTTGAAATAGAAAAACTTGAGATAGAAAAGCTCAATGCCACGGCCATGCCGAGAAAACATCCGGTTATTGACGCTTACAAATACGACGAGTCCAATGGCACGGTGGAATACTATGATGTATTTACCTTAAATCCATTCATGAAGACATACAGCGAAAAACCTTCGGCTATAAAAAGCGAGATAAAGAAACATGGCAAAAGATTGTTGGAATTCGGCACCCCAGAACTCCTGAAAGATAAGGATATAAAGGAAGTAAAACGCATCGTTATCATGGTGATTCCAGAAAATTCAGGCCAATATGCCGTTGAACAATATGAAAAAGCACGGGAAGAACTAAAGAAATATAACGTAGAGGTGAGGCTTGTGAAAGGTTATGGCACTTATGATACCGCAGAACAGAATCAAAATATGAAAAAAGCTTCATAAAAAAAGGAGAGAGCGAAATGGAAAATAAGGAACAGAGATATAGTGTGAGTTATAAAAATATCTCAGGCAAGAACTTGATTGTGTACGCTTTTAAAGATGAAGATGAACTTATAAACTATCAAGTGGAGATGCTGTCCAATAATCACATAAAAGGGCTGTTAAAAAGTGAAGTGATACGGATAAACGGTGAGACTCATCTGCAATCTGATATAACTTCATTGGTCCCTGTAAAAAAGGTGTTTGAAAGAAGAAAATTCAACAGGAAAGATTTCCTGTGTTTAATCCGACAGATCACAGAACTTATGGCAGTAATGGAGCGGTATCTTCTTGACAGCAACAGGATTGTTTTCGATAGTACATATATTTTTGCAGATCCTCAGACTCTTGAACTAAGATATGTTTATCTTCCTACAAGAGATGGCCCCCAAGGTTTAGATGCTCTCAAAGTGTTTCTTTTGGACGTTATAATAAATGATATCCGGTTTATTGACGAACCTTCGGACAACTTTATACAGAGGCTTATTGAAATACTTAAAGACCCGGATTTTAAGGAGACTTCATTAAAGAAATACTTAAATGAAATAGACATGGTAAACAAAGCTTACAATAATAATGCTGATATCGGGAAGGTTCTGACTGAAAACATAGCTGGCCCTCAATTAACTCGGCGTCCGGAAATACAAAAAGTAAATGAGCCGGTTAAAATCAAAAAATTAGGTTATCCTGCAAAGTCATATATTATTTTATCCTCAGTCATAGGCACGCTGGTTATTTTCTGCATTGTCTTAATATTATCTGGTATTTTGTCGCCCAATAATCCGGATTCTCTTCTCTCGTTATTCGGATTTGTTTTAATAGCAGGGGCAGTGACTTATCTCGTTTATTCGAAATTATTTACTCCTGATAAGAAAAACGAAAAGATAATAGAGGAAAAAATTGATACGAAGGACTCGTTTCCAGTAAGCCGGTATGTTAATAAAGCATTTTCCGAACCGGTTTTTGAAAGTGTGGGAATAATTAAGGAATCAGATGTGAAAAAAGAAACGGCGCCAATGACCGAAAGTAACATGGGTTCATTTTATGAACATAACGGATTGTTCTCATCCGGGAAAAATATATCTGAAAAAAGATCGTTTTTAAGTAACTTAGACGACCCGACAGAACAGGACAGGACTGTAATTCTGAATATTGGCAGTTTAGATATTCCGTATCTGAAAAGAATAAACGGCAACAGTACCGAGACTATTATTATGAAAAATTTTCCTTTTATGCTGGGGCGACTTGAGGGACAGGTTGATTATTGCGTTAAAAATCCTGCTGTAGGAAAATTGCATGCTGAAATTACCAAAACCGAAGAAGGTTATTTCATAAGCGACATGAATTCTCGAAACGGTACCATGATTAACGGTGTCCGGGTGGAGCCGATAAAGGAAAACATGATAAAAGATGGGGACCGTATAACACTGGGAAATGAAGATTTTATATTTTGCTGCGGTAATACAGGCCATTAATTATAAAAAGAATACCAAAATAAAAGAAGTTATAGTATTTTTTGGACTTTATCAGAATCTGAAAGGTGTTATAATAATACGGGTTAATCAGAATAAAACACTGGAATAATATGAAGTATAAGATTTTGGATTCTTTCCAATGACTATACCGTTTGTAAATTATAAATAAAGCTAAAGTATATTACTGTTATCACGGGGGTGCATACTCGCCGTGATAACAATTTATAGGAGAATGATATGAGTAAAGTAATTGTACAGGAATGTAAAAACTATGAATTAGAAAACGTAATTGAAAAGATAAATTCTGCAGTAGAAATACTCGGTGGATGGGATAAATATGTCAAGCCACAGGATAAAGTGCTCCTCAAGGTCAATCTGATAGGGCCTTTGACTTCTGACACAGCTGCGGTTACACATTCTGAGTTTGTCAGGGCTATGGTGAGAATATTGAAAGACAGAAACTGCGAAGTATGGATAGGGGACAGCTCAGGAGGAGCTATCGCAGGAATCGCGCCTACTGCACAGGGGTTCAAAGTCTCAGGATATGAGAAGGTTGCTGAGGAAGAAGGTGCGAAGATAAAGAATTTTGATCGTGAAGGCGTTGTGGCTGTACAACCTGAAAGCCGGTGCGAAGAAACCATGTATATCGCAAAGCCAATGTTCGATGCTGATGTAGTTATTAATCTGCCAAAACTCAAAACACACTCGGCACAGATTTTTTCCGGAGCTGTTAAGAATGTGTTCGGATGCATACCGGGACTGAGAAAAGCGAAGTACCACAAAATGGCTCCAGACTCGAGCAGCTTTGGAGAAATCATTTGTGATATTCACAGAGCAACTAAAATACAGCTTCATATAATGGACGGAATCCTGGCTATGCAGGGGGAAGGACCGACAGCAGGCACCGTTTATCAGGCCAACAAAATCATTGTAAGTGAAGACCCCCTTGCATTGGATGCTGTTGCGGCGAAAATGGTAGGTATGGATATTGAAAATATACCGATACTGGAAACAGCCCGAAGACGGAATCTGGGAGAAAGCTTCATAAAAAATATCATAGTTGCAGGTGATTATGAACAAATCCCCAGGTTGGATAGTTTTAAACTTCCTAAGCGTTTCAGAGGAGCAAAGAAGCGTTATAGTAAAGTCCTGGTAAAAGTAATTGATTTTTTCAATACACGTCCCGAAATCAACCCTGATAAATGTAAAAAATGCAACATGTGCGTGGAAAGCTGCCCGGTACAAGCTATCGATAAGGAAACGAAGAATATTGATTATAATGCCTGCATAGAATGCATGTGTTGCCACGAGTTATGCATGTTTAAGGCTGTAGAGCTTAAAAACAGGAATAAGGTGGCAGGTTTGATATCAGGATTTTTTAGAAAATAGTCCCATGCGATCGTAAAATTAAACAGTTGTAAAAGACCAGTCGGTTTAAATTTAAACTCACTGGTCTTTTATTAATTCCGGTTTATACTGAATAGTTCTTGTCGTCTACATCCGCAGGTGCTTTAAAACCCCAATATATCAATTACATGGCTGCAGTCGAAGGTTTCAAGAAAATCAAAGTCTGTAAAGGCAATAACGATGATTAATAAATGAATATTTTATATGAATATGCTAAAGCTAACAAAAGTCCAGAATTTACAAAGGGGATGTAAATATATGTTCAAACATGAAAAGAACCTTCTTCATGAAGTTAGAGTAGATGCACCAAACCCAAATTATGCAGCTATGTTGCAGGAACAGCTTGGTGGACCTCAGGGTGAATTGAAAGCAGCATTGCAGTATCTTTCCCAGAGTCTTCGTATAAAAGACCCCGAAATAAAGGATTTATTCCTCGACATCGCTTCTGAGGAATTAAGCCATATGGAAATGATTGCTACTACCATAAATATGCTTAACGGCCATACCCCTGATGCAAATAATGCAACGATTGGTAATATAGAAGCACACGTATTGACAGGACTTACTCCTATGTTGAGCAATGCATCAGGCTATTTATGGACTGCTGCCTATGTTAATGAGACTGGTGACCTTGCAGCCGACATATTATCCAATATCGCAGCAGAACAGAGAGCAAAAGTTGTTTACCAATATCTCTACAGGCAAATCAACGATAAAGGCGTAAGGGAAACAATCGACTTTTTACTGAACCGTGAAGAAGCCCATAATACCATGTTTAGAGAAGCATTTAACAGAATCCAGGATACCGGTTCATTAAAAGATTGGGGAATTACAAAAGACTCTAAGTTGTATTTCAATCTTTCTACACCAGGTGGACAAGCCTTTAATGCTGATAACCCACAGCCACCAAGCTTTAATAATCCAAATCAAATTAATTGATAAATGAAAACTTTACAGATAAATTAGCAAGACTCGTGCCCAAAACGAGTCTTTTTCTATGTTTTCATTTAGTTGTTCTCTGCTTCGTTAGTTCTATTAAGCCAGCATTACGAAATGAAACATAAACCTAATATTTTATGCTTGACAATATACTTATTGCTGAATATAATTATTCTAAATATATTTTTTAACAAAATATGGTTTGATGAAACGCATTGATGGAGAGTAGTAGCGATACCTCTCAAAGACACAGAGAGCTGCCGTTTGGTGAAAGTGCAGACTTTGAAGTTCGTGAAACTCGCTCCGGAGCGGACCGCTGAAGTAAGCGAAAGCTTATTGTAGGTTGGTACGGAAACAGCCGTTACACTGTCAGGCATTGATAGATGCCGGTTTGAGGGGGCACGTTATGTGTCAATTAGAGTGGTACCGCGGAGTATAACCTTCGTCTCTTACAAAGGGATGAGGGTTTTTTTATACCCCAAAATTGTATATAGTTCAATATCATATTGGTAACGTTACCAGGCAAACAAAACATCCGGATTAAACAGCAACCAAATGCAATAATCATTTTATTTGAAGGAGGATAGTTTTATGAGCGAACTTATTAGCATCACGTTTGGAGAATTGCTTGAAGATGTTGCAAGAAAATATCCTGACAGGCTGGCTATCAAATACATAGACAGACCGTATCAAAGAACATGGAAAGAATTTAATGATGAGGTTGACCGTGTTGCAAAAGGTTTTCTGAAGATGGGTATCACCAAGGGCGACCACGTCGCAATCTGGGCTACAAATTATCCGGAATGGCTTATTACAATGTTTGCAACAGCAAAGATCGGTGCCGTTCTTGTTACGGTAAACACAAATTACAAAATATTTGAGGTAGAGTACCTGCTTCGTCAGTCGGATGCCAAGTGCCTGGTTATGATTGAAGGTTTCAAGGATTCAAATTATGCAAATATCATAAACGAGCTGTGTCCTACTCTGAAGGACAGCAAACCAGGGGAACTGAATAACCCGATGCTGCCGTTCTTAAAGCATATTGTATATATCGGTGATAAGAATTATCCGGGAATGTATAATTTTAAAGATCTTTACACCATGGGAGACGATTATCCACAGGAAGAATATGAAAAGATAAAAAGAAGCCTGGACCCCCATGATGTAATTAATATGCAATACACTTCCGGTACGACGGGATTTCCGAAAGGCGTTATGCTGACACATTTCAACATTATCAATAACGGAAAGAGCATTGGGGACAGAATGAAATTTACTGAAGAGGATAAGCTGTGTATACCGGTGCCATTGTTCCATTGTTTCGGTTTGGTCTTGGGGGTTACGGCATGTCTTACCCATGCGACTGCAATGGTTCCGATAGAATACTTCCAGCCTTTGAAAGTAATGGAAGCCTTACAGAACGAGGAATGCACCGCTGTTCACGGTGTCCCCACCATGTTTATAGCCATCCTGGAACACCCGGATTTCAAGAAGTTCAAATTCCCCAAATTGAGAACAGGTATTATGGCAGGTTCACCTTGTCCTATCAAGGTTATGCAGGATGTCGCCAATGTTATGGGAGCCAGGGAAATAACCATTGTCTACGGTCTTACTGAAGCTTCTCCCGGCTGTACCCAGACAACTACCGATGATAGTCTTGAAATCCGTGTTTCAACAGTGGGCCGTGTTTTCCCGCATGTTGAAGCTAAAATTATTGATCCGGCGACAGGTGAGGAATTGCCGCCAAATACACCGGGTGAATTCATTACCAGGGGATATCATGTAATGAAGGGCTATTACAAAATGCCTGAAGCGACCGCTCAGGCCATAGATAAAGACGGATGGCTTCACACAGGGGACTTGGCTACTGTGGACGAAAACGGCTATTTCAGAATTACTGGCCGAATCAAGGATATGATTATCCGCGGAGGAGAAAACATCTATCCAAAGGAAATTGAAGAATTCTTATATACATATCCTAAAGTGAAGGACGTTCAGGTAATCGGAGTGCCCAGCAAACAATACGGTGAAGAAGTTATGGCGTGGATCATACTGAAAGACGGTGAAACTGCCACAGAGGATGAAATAAAGGAATTTGTAAGAGCTAATCTGGCAAGGCATAAGGTTCCCAAATATGTTAAGTTCACTGATAGTTTCCCCATGACAGCCAGCGGTAAAATCCAGAAGTATAAAATGAGGGAACAGGCAATAGAAGAATTGAACCTGAAAGATGATGCAGCAATTGAAACTGCCTGATTCTTTGAGGTACTATATTGACAGAGACTTATAGAAAAGTTTTTTTAAGGAGCCGTGTGCCAAAGAATCATAGCGGAGCTAAATTGTAGTTTTCCGCCTGAAAATTTGGGAAATATTTATTATCGTTGTACAATAATCTTATCCGTTGAATGGATAGAAAGGACGATGATTATGTTTAAATTGGCATTTTCTACGTTGGGATGCCCGGGTTGGTCATGGGAAGAGATTTACGCAACGTGTAAAGACCTGGGAATTAACGGAATTGAAATCAGAGGTATCGAATCTGAAATATATGCGCCCAGTTGTAAGCCTTTCAGGGAAGAAAACATCGAAAAAACCCTGGAGACATTAAAAAAACTGGATATTGAAATACCTATGCTTACATCTGCCGCATACCTGTTTGATAAGGAAAAACAAGAGGAAGCATTATCCGAGGCAAAAGCATACATAGATCTTGCTCAGAGAATAGGAACCCCTTATATTAGAGTATTGGGAGACAGAGACGGAGCTCCGGGCGAAGAGAGGGACCTGGATTTTGTTAAAACTCAATATCAAAAGGTATGCGATTATGCCGCCGATAAAAATGTTATACCCTTAATTGAAACGAATGGTGTACTGGCGGATTCAAGGGTTATGGCTGAGTTTATAAAAGCTGTTGACCGCCCCAATACCGGTATACTGTGGGATATCCACCATCCTTTCCGATTCTTTAAGGAAACTCCTGAGACTACTCTCAGCTATCTGGATGGGTTTATCAAGTATGTTCATATTAAGGATTCGGTGATGGAAAACGGCAAAGTATCTTACAGAATGCTCGGTTATGGTGACGTGCCTGTTCTGGACTGTCTGAAACAACTTAAGAAAAACGGTTTTGAAGGGTATGTATCACTGGAATGGTTAAAACGTTGGTGCCCTGAGCTTCAGGAACCGGGAGTAGTATTCTCCCATTACATTCATTATATGAGTTATCTGATTAGGCAGATTTAGAGATGGAGAAAAATGAAAAGTAAGATAATAGATTTTCATGCTCATGTTTTTCCGGAAGAAATCGCGGAAAAGGCAGTAAACCATATAGGAAACCATTATAAAATCAAGATGCATGGAAAAGGGATTTTGCCGGATTTAGTCCAAAGTGCCGAAAAATCCGGTATAGATTATGTCATAATACATTCCACTGCAACAAAAGCATCACAGGTAAAGGCTATCAATGATTGGGTGGCAAGCCATGCATCGGAAAAACTAATCGGATTTGGAACCCTTCATCCTGATATGGCAGATGTGGAAGATGAAATTGAGCGCATTATAGCTTTAAACCTGAAAGGGATTAAGCTGCATCCTGATTTTCAGGGTTTTAACGCTGATGATCCTAAAATGGATAAAATTTATTCATTAATTGAAAACAGACTGCCTGTGCTTATCCACTGCGGGGATGCCATACTGGATAACTCTTCTCCCCGCAGGATAGCAAATGTGATGGACAGGTTTCCGGGACTCACGATTATTGCGGCTCATTTAGGTGGACATAGTAAGTGGCAGGAATCCATGGAATACCTGGTAGGCAGAAATATTTATATGGACACCTCAAGTGCAATAAGATACATGGATATTGAATTTGCCACGAGATTCATAAAAGAGCATGGCACAAAAAGAATCGTATTTGGAACCGATTATCCTATTGTATATCATGATGACGAGCTTGAAGTTTTTTATAAGCTTGGTTTAAGCGAAACAGAAAGAGAAGATATACTATATAATAATGCGGCGGGAATTCTGGGACTGCCGGTCGATGACAAGCATTAAAAAACGGTTTAAAGGATGGTAAACATGTACAGAATTAGGCTGTACATGTTTTTTTATGGTCATAATCTGATATTTTTGATATGATATTGATGATACGAAACAAAATCAAAGGTTTTTTAAGGAATATAAACCCGGGACCCTGATGACAGTAGTTTTTTCGTTTGTCGGTTAAAGCGGAAAAATTTTTGTTATCATTATTAAATGTTTATTGTATATTGATATTTGATAAAATCATGGGGGAAAGCCATGCTTTTTAATAAGAAAAAGGAACTGGATAAGAACAATATTCCTAAACATATAGCAATTATTATGGACGGAAACGGCAGATGGGCAGAAAAGAGAGGTCTGTCCAGAAGTATGGGACACAGGGAAGGATCTAGGACTCTTAAAAAGATAGTAGAAGAATGCTACCGGCTAGGGGTCAGGTACCTTACTGTTTATGCTTTTTCAACCGAAAACTGGTCCAGACCAAAAGAAGAAGTGGACGAGCTGATGAAACTTCTTCTGGAATACCTGCGTAATGCGGAAAAGGAATTAGCGGGAAAGAATGTAAGGATAAGAGTTATAGGAGATAAAAAGCGCCTTCCTGAAGAGATAGTTAAGGAAATAGAGAGAGTGGAAAAAAACACTGAAAATATAGAAGGACTGGATTTTATTATTGCCCTGAATTACGGAGGACGGCAGGAAATAGTGGACGCGGTTTCAAGACTTGTTGAAGATTTCAAGGCAGGGCAGATATCCAGTATTGATGAAAAGGCTATCTCTGAAAGACTTTATACTTATGGGATACCTGACCCGGATTTACTTATACGTACCAGTGGTGAAATGAGATTAAGCAACTTTTTAATCTGGCAGTCCAGCTATACGGAATTTTATTTCTGTGATGTTCTGTGGCCGGACTTCAGCGCAGCCAACCTGAGAGAAGCCATTATCTCGTACCAGGGAAGGCAGAGACGTTTTGGAGGTGTAAAATGCTGACAAGAATAATAAGCGGAACAATTGCCTCGGCAATACTGATAGTCCTGCTGCTATTACCGTCATATGTCCTAGCTGTTGCTGCGTTGACAGCAAGTATAATCGGCCTTTTTGAGTTTTCAAATGCCATGAGAAACAGAAATATCAATATTGATTTGCCGGTCAGTATAATTTCGGCCGTTATTATAATGGGAAAGGCTTATGTGGTTACGATTCCAGCCGATCATTTCCCGGAATTATCGGGAATACTTACAAAAATATTTGCTGCAAATAATCTGAACGCTTTTTTTTATGTTCTGATTTTATATCTTTTCCTGAGAATAATATTCGGTAAAACGGAATGTAATTTTGAAGATATTGCCTATACATTGTTGGGAATAGTTTATATTCCTTTTCTGCTTTCATTCGCTGTTATGACAAGGAATCTTGAACGGGGATATGAATTTATATGGCTTGTAATAATAGGTGCAGTAATGACTGATATTTTTGCCTATTTTGTTGGAGTCTCCATTGGAAAAAACAAAGTTATACCCCATATAAGCCCTAACAAAACCATAGAAGGCTCAATTGGGGGAGCTCTAGGCTGTATGCTTGTAATGTTGCTGTACGGCAGGATTATAATGAACCGGGTGGGAGCGGCTTCCATTCCATTGTATCATTTTGCCGTTATGGGCTTTTTGTGCGGTGTTGTAGCTCAGTTTGGAGACTGGGCTGCTTCGGCCATAAAGAGGTTTTCGGGAATTAAAGATTTTGGCAACCTGATGCCCGGACACGGCGGAATAATGGACAGAGTGGACAGTATTCTTTTTGTGGCACCGTTGGTTTACATATATGTAAGTTTATTTTTGTGCTAGAAGGGTAGTATTATGATAAAAGGTCTTTGTATCTTGGGTTCAACAGGTTCGATAGGAGTTCAGGCTCTTAATGTCTGCGAAAATCTAAAAATCAATGTAGTTTCTTTAATTGCCAATAACAATATTAAATTGATGGAAGAGCAAATCAGGCAGTATAAGCCAAAGGTCGCCGCAATGCAGGATGAAAGGGCCGCAAGTTTGCTGAAACAAGCGGTTAAAGATACCAATACAAAAGTTTTGGCAGGCCATGACGGTATTATTGAAGCTGTGACCCATGATGACGCCGACATGGTATTAACATCGGTTGTGGGAATTGCGGGTCTGTTACCCACAGTCGCGGCAATAAAAGCCGGCAAGGATATTGCCCTTTCAAATAAAGAAACATTGGTTACTGCCGGACCCATAATTACAGAACTGGCAAAAGAAAAGGGTGTAAAAATCTTTCCGGTCGACAGCGAACATTCGGCCATTTTTCAATGCCTTGCCGGGAACAGAAACAGAGATGTGGAAAAAATCATTCTGACTGCATCAGGAGGTCCATTCAGAGGCTATACAAAAGAGCAGCTTAAGAACGTTACTGTAGAACAGGCCCTGAAGCATCCAAACTGGTCAATGGGCAGCAAGATTACCATCGATTCAGCAACAATGATGAACAAAGGCCTGGAGATTATCGAGGCCATGTGGCTGTTTAATGTTCCGGTGTCAAAAATAGAAGTGATCGTGCATCCTGAAAGCATAATACATTCAATGGTGGCTTTTAAGGATGGTTCAATAATGGCTCAGATGGGTGCGCCGGACATGCGTATTCCTATACAGTTGGCCCTTACCTGGCCTGAACGGATGGAGAATCCGTTCAGAAGAGTGGATTTTGATATATTAAAAACATTGAGCTTCACCAAGCCTGATTTGGAGACCTTTGATGCATTAAAACTGGCATATGAAGCAGCAGAAACCGGAGGTACTCTTCCATGCGCCATGAATGCGGCAAATGAAGTGGCCGTGGATATGTTCTTAAAAGGAAGGATTTCTTTCCTGCAAATTACAGAGGTGGTTGGTCAGGTTATGAAGGAACATTTTGTGAATACCAAGCCTGTACTTAATGATATAATAGATACTGACAGAAAGGCGAGAGAATTAGCCCGAACTATTATAAACGGGGGTTTTTAAATGGGAATTATTGTAGCTTTAATTGCTTTAAGCATACTTATTATCATACATGAGCTGGGTCATTTTATGGCAGCCAAGGCAGCTAATATCAAGGTTCTGGAGTTTTCATTATTTATGGGGCCCAAGATTTTCTCCATAAAAAAAGGAGAGACTGCTTACTCGCTGAGGCTGATACCTATGGGGGGGTTTGTCAGAATGGAGGGGGAAGAAGAATCTTCCGATGATGCCAGAGCCTTCTCAAACCAGCCGATAGGAAAACGTGCCCTTGTTATAGCTGCCGGGCCGTTGATGAATTTGTTGGCAGCTTTTATTTTTGCCGTAATATTCTTAGGAAATACAGGTTTTTATACCAATACCATAACAGAATTCTATGAGGATTCGGTTGTTAAAGAAGCAGGAGCTGAAATTGGTGACAGACTGATTTCCTATGGTGGAAGACGGTTTTTTGAGCCTGCATCCGATATAACCCTTTTCATGTACGGTGAAGACGGTTCGGAGAAAGAACTGGTCTACTTTGATGTCAGTGAGAATAAAAAGGTCACAAAAATCATTACTCCAGGGAAAACACCTGCACGGGTAAGACTGGGGTTTACAGCTAAGGTAGAGGGTAATATAGGAACCAATATTATTGATATGTTAGAGACTGAATCTCCTTTGATAAAAGCCGGTATAAAACGTGGGGACAAGATTATTAAGCTTGATGATACCGAGGTCTTCTCTACACCTGATATTCAAAATTATCTTAACAATACGCGAACCGATAAATTAGCGCCCTTAACCATCACAGTAGAGAGAAACGGAAAAATACTGGTATTCGAGAACGTTAAACCGTTCGTGGATTTTAATTATACTCTCGCGATAAACCTGGAACATAAAAAAGGCAATATATTTGAGGTAATGGGAGCCTCGGTAAATTTTTGCCTGTCTACTGCCCGTAATGTACTGATGACATTAAAATGGCTGTTTGACGGAACCATTTCCATTAAGGAACTGTCGGGACCTGTAGGCGTTATCGGAGCGGTAGGAAGTGTTGTGGAAACGAAGGAATCAGTTGGCACAATCCTTCTTAACCTGATTTATATGGGAAGCTTTATAAGTGTCAACCTTGCCATAATGAACCTTATACCGTTCCCTGCCCTTGACGGAAGTATCCTGGTAATCCTTCTTATAGAAAAAATCAGAGGGAAACCGGTGCCTCAGGAGAAAGTAGGGATGATCTCGTTTATCGGTTTTATATTCCTAATCGGTATCCTCATCATTACCCTGTTTAACGACATACCTAAATGGCTGTTGTAAAGATCCTTCGCTTTGCTCAGAATTACAAGGGAAAGTGTAATCCTGAGCGGAGCGGAAAATCCCAATTGTCATCCTGAGCGGAGCGCAGCGGAGTTGAAGGATCTTACATGTTAACGTAAAGATTCATCGCTTTGCTCAGAATGACAAGTCAGACAAGATCCTTCGCTTTGCTCAAAAAGACAAAAATGTAAATGATGGCTATTATTGCATAAGAAATAACCCGGCACGGAGATTAAGAATATGCGCAGAAAAACAAGAAAGATAAGAGTTGGGAATATCTATATTGGTGGTGATGCGCCAATAAGCATCCAGTCCATGACCAATACAAAAACAAGTGATGTTGAAGCTACCGTAAGTCAAATTAAGGCGTTGGCTCAGGAGGGTTGTGATATCGTAAGAGTGGCAGTTCCCGATATGGAGGCCGCCGAAGCAATATCAAAGATCAAAGAGAGAATAACAATTCCTCTGGTAGCTGACATTCATTTTGATTACAGGCTTGCTTTAAAGGCCATGGAAAACGGAGCTGATAAAATCCGGATCAATCCCGGAAATATAGGTTCTGTTGAACGTGTCAAAGAAGTTGTGAGTATGGCCCGCGAAAGAGAGATTCCCATAAGGATAGGTGCTAATGGCGGATCTCTTGAAAAGGATTTGCTTGCAAAGTATGGTCACGTATGCGCTCAAGCTCTTGTGGAAAGCGCCTTAAGACATGTAAAACTTTTAGAAGATCTGGATTTTTATAATACAGTCATTTCGATTAAATCTTCAGATGTAAGGGTATTATATGAAGCTCATAAATTATTGTCAGAAAAAACTGACTATCCTTTGCATATAGGCGTTACTGAGGCCGGGACGCCTTACAGCGGAACCATAAAATCCGCCGTAGGAATTGGCGCATTACTGCTTTCGGGAATAGGGGACACAATAAGGGTATCTCTTACAGGGGATCCGGTATTGGAGGTTAAAGCCGCAAAAGAGATCCTAAAAGCCTGCGGTCTATACAAAAAGGGCGTTGAATTAATATCCTGCCCCACCTGCGGGCGGACTCAGATTAACCTGATCGATATTGCCAATAAGGTGGAAAAAGCCCTGGAAAACATTGAAAAACCGATAAAAGTCGCAGTGATGGGCTGTGTTGTAAATGGTCCCGGAGAAGCCAGAGAAGCTGATATAGGAATAGCGGGCGGCAGGGATTCTGCTGTTATCTTCAAAAAAGGAGAGATACTCAGGAAAGTGCCGGAAAGCGAAATCGTGGAAGCTCTGTTGGCTGAAATCAAAAAGTTGTAATGCCATTGGTTTTCAGAAAATGATTAAGCTGTATGATCCATCCGTAAAGCTGAGTCCTGGAAAGAAAACTTTTTACTGTATTCGGTTGTTGCTTCATCATGCTTTCAAGAGTTTTCAAGTTTAACATGTATTTTATCGGCGAGTAAGGATCAAAAACAGTTTCAAAAAGCAAAGCTTTGAGTTTTGATTCATAATCGATATCCACTATTCGAGGAAAAGGAGTCTTTTTCCTTTCCAGGACATCCGAAGGAAGAAATCCCCGCAAAGCCTCTCTTAATAACCCTCTGTCCATATTATTCAGGCGCTTGAGTTCCTGAGGAACATTCCAGAAATAATCCGTAATCCTGACATCACAGAAAGGAACCCTGGTTTCTAAACCACAAGCCATACTCATTTTGTCAAGACGGTCAAGCAAACATGGAAGGTTCCAATACAAGCTGAACCACTGCGCTTCATTTTCTTTTCGGAGATACTTTTCATTGACCGCAAATTTCGGATATTCTGCTAATGCTTCCTCGTAGCATTTTTCAATAAATTCATAGGGTTTTATCAAATCTATAACATCGTTTTTAAAAACAGAAATCTTCTCAGCAAGGTTCGAGCTCCAGGGAAGACGTTTACGTCCGGTGATAAAATGGTCGCTTGCCTTGATGGTTGAGCCGAATATCTCATCAGAACAATCTCCCGAGAGAACAATGCTGAAATCCTTTCTTATTTCACGGCATAAAAGCAGCAAGGCAACATCAGAGTCCGGCATACCCGGCATACCCCTGGCTTCTTCGGCTTCGAGCAGAGATCCAATAATATCCGATGACGACAGAAAAATGTAATGGTGGCGGGTCCCTGCCCGTCGGCAAACCCAGCGTATCCATGGCGTGTCGCTTTCAAATCCGCCGCCTTTCAGACGCAAATAGCGGCTGCTTCTCTCAAAATCCACTGACCATGTGTTATATATACTGTTGTTCAAAAGTGCCGAGTTATCTGTTACGATTGCGGTTATCAGACTTGAATAAAGTCCTCCGGATAAAAGGCCGCATATCGGTACCTCAGAGCTCATTTGCCTTTTTATCGAATCAATTACCAACTCACGTACGGTTTCGAGAGTCTTTGCAAGATCATCCTCATGTTCCTGCTTTTCCATGATCCAATATCTTTTAGTCTTCAGACCATTTGACGAATAATGCAGAAAATATCCCGGCCTTATCTGATGGACACCTTTGATTATCCCGCATCCGGGAGTATAGCGGGGACTTAAACATATCAATTCCGACAAGCCTTCGACATCCAGCCTGGTCTCAAAAAAGGGATGGCATGTAATTCCTCTTATATCCGAAGCAAAAATAAGCATTCTGTCGGTTATTGTGTAATAGAGGGGTTTTGTCCCGTGATGATCCCGGGCCAGAATCAAAACTTTGTCTTCCTGTATCCATAGCGCCAGGGAAAAACTGCCGTTCAATTTTTTCAGAAAATCTTCCTTCCATTTAGCATATGCAAATATCAAAAGCTCAGAGCAGGAGAGAGCATTGTATTCAGCCCCGGAAAGATTCAAATCTGAGATGATTTCGTTCCTGTTAAAAATTGTACCGTCAAGTGCCAGTATATAGGTTTTTCCGTCCTTTGAAACCTCACTGACAAACGAACCTTTGCCGGTTTGGCACAAAGGCCCTGTTCGCTGTAAAAACACAGCGTTCGGCGAAATATAATGTCCCGCTCCGCTGTCTCCCCGGGAACGAATAGCCTCGGACATAGCGCATATATTTACGCTTTTTTGTAATATATCGTCAGTTAAGCAGACCATACCGGCTATTCCGGCCATAGAACCCTCCGGAGGTATTGTGTATACTCATATACTATTCGGGGTGAGCAATGTTTGTTACGGGAAATCGTAATGGCTGAAAAGCTTTTATTAAGCCGATTTATAAGATTTGACAATAAATATTCCGGGCTATAAGTTAATTTGACATAAAATTTTAAATCTCCTCTTTATAATAGGCCTTATCAAAGGTTTAAACATGTGATTAAGCGTCAAATCAAGCTTATAAGTTTGTTAAAGTTATTCTTAATCATAAAGAAAGGAGATGAACAATAATATTTAAATAGGTATGACCTGTAACCAGATTTGAAGATGACAGTGCCATTTCTGAGTCCTCAGCTGACAATCAGGATGGCATTGTCTTAGGCAGAAATATTAAACGGAAGAAAGGAGTCTCAGGGTGGTAGTATATGCAGATATTCTGTTCTTTGAAAACCTGCTGGCTAACTGCTTGATACTTAAATTAACAAGCGCCATATCCGGGGTTAACTTGAAGACTTTAAGAATGTTATTTGCATCTTCCCTGGGCGCATTATACGCAGTTATTACCGTCGCAGCACCAGACACGGCATTTTTGTCTGCGCTTTTAACCAGAATAATCGTATCCACACTGATGATTCTGATCGCCTTTAAAATCAGAACTCTCTCAGAGTTCATGCGAAGATGGGGAATGATGCTTCTGTCAGCTTTTCTGCTTGCCGGATGTACATATGCCCTGTCGAGCTTCATTGATGGAGGGGCAGTATCCGGAGCAGGTTTCATGTACATCAGTCCCCAGGGTATACTTAAAGCTTTCATATTCTCAGCGGGTCTTTGTACCGTATTGGTCAGGCCAATCGGCAGGATCCTTTCGGGAAAAGCTTACAAGGAGGGTTCGATAATTCCGGTTTATCTCAGGGTGGGGGATAAATCAGTTCGATTTTATGCACTGATTGATACAGGGAACTCGCTGATTGACCCAATAACGGGTTACCCGGTGATGGTGGTGGAAGCGGACTCAGTAAAATCTCTTCTGCCTGTTGAAATCTATGAATCAGTAATATCAAACAATATGGAATTATATGCAGGAAATGAAGAAAGCCCATGGTCTAAACGAATTCATCTTATTCCTTATAAGTCTATAGGAAAAGAAAACGGTATGCTGACAGGGTTTCGGCCCGATAATATAAGAATCGGGCAGGACGGAGCGCTTAAAGAAGTTAAAGACGTAATAGTAGGAATATGCGGCATGAAATTATCCGGAAACGATAAGTACTCAGCTCTTGTAGGACCGGCTTTGCTTTCTAAAATCTAGCTTTAAGACAGGCAAGAAAGATTTTAATTTTACATAATGAAGGGAGAAATAACATGTTAAACAAGATGTTCGGATTTATTATCACACTGGTAAAGAATCAGGATCAGGATAAAGGAAATGAGATTTTCTATATCGGCGGAAATGAAATACTACCGCCTCCGCTGCAGGCACATGAGGAAGCTATGCTGCTAAACAGGCTGGAGTATGGAGATGTGTCAGTAAAGCGGACATTGATCGAGCGAAACTTAAGGCTTGTAGTCTATATAGCCCGGAAGTTCGAAAATACCGGAGTAGATATTGAGGATCTGACATCTATAGGTACGATCGGTCTTATAAAGGCTATAAACACATATAATCCCGGAAGAAACATAAAGCTTGCCACCTATGCTTCACGATGCATTGAAAATGAAATCTTGATGTATCTTAGAAAAAACAGCAGAGCAAAAAGTGAAGTGTCTTTTGAAGAACCATTGAACGTCGACTGGGACGGAAATGAACTTCTTCTCTCCGATATTTTAGGAACCGACAGCGATATAATTCAAAGAAATCTTGAAGAGGAGACAGATAAGAAACTTCTTGTAAGCGCAATGAACAAACTTAGCGGAAGAGAAAAGAGAATAATGGAACTTAGATTCGGGTTGAATAACCATTTGGAAAAGACTCAAAAGGAAGTGGCAGATATGCTTGGTATATCTCAATCATACATTTCCAGACTGGAAAAAAGGATCCTGGGACGTCTAAAAAGAGAGATATGCAGAATGCTCTAATGTCCTGATTCGTTCCGATATCAAAATGAAGAAGATTCTGAGGATCTCATAGCAGAGTTGCAGGAACTTTAAGGGGTTCGAATCAAAGAAAAACTCATGTCGGCGAAATGCGCCTAAATTCGTTTAAACGCGCTTGTCAAGGCCTTTTTAAAATATTTTCATACAAAAAAACAGAATAAAACACACCCTCAAAGATAAGACTGTTATTTGAACAGATTGAATGACAGTCAGAGAGAGAGGTGTGTTGATTTTTATGAACAAAGTTGAAATATGTGGCGTCAATACATCAAAACTGCCCCTGTTATCAGGAAACAAAATGAATGAGCTTATGAAAAGGATTAAAAAAGGGGATAAAAAGGCTAGAGAAGAGTTCATACAGGGCAATTTAAGATTGGTCTTAAGCGTCATTCAAAGATTCGGAAACAGAGGAGAAAATGCTGATGATCTTTTTCAGGTAGGTTGTATTGGGCTTATCAAAGCAATTGACAATTTTGACGTTACACAGAACGTAAAATTCTCGACTTATGCGGTACCTATGATAATCGGTGAAATAAGAAGATATTTAAGAGACAATAATCCGATACGCGTAAGCCGTTCATTGAAGGATATAGCATATAAAGCTCTTCAGGCAAGAGAAAAAATAATAGGGAAAGAATCGCGTGAGCCAAATATTACCGATATATCCAATGAATTAGGAATTTCGAAGGAAAATGTGGTAATGGCGCTGGATGCCATACAGGAACCTATCTCTTTGTTTGAGTCGGTTTATCATGACGGCGGCGATGCAATTTTTGTGATGGACCAGGTCAAAGATGAAAAGAATAATGACGAAAAATGGCTTGAAAGTATTTCAATAAGTGAAGCGATGAGCAAGCTCAGTGAAAGGGAAAAAAGAATAGTTGATTTACGATTCTTTCAGGGACGAACGCAGATGGAGGTGGCCGATGAAATCGGCATATCCCAGGCACAAGTCTCAAGACTTGAAAAGTCAGCTTTAAAACATATGCAGAAATACGTATAAATGCTATAATTAAATGAGGGTTCGCCCTCATTTTTTATTAGCAATTTGTTTGACTGTTACCTCTAATGATTTGAAAACAGGCAATTGATACTATTAAAATATAAAAGTAAATAGGAAAATCTGACGATAGAATAAATAGTACCAAAAATATATAATTGTAAGGAGAAGGCTTATGAAATGTCCTTACTGTTCCTTTGATGAGGATAAAGTCATTGATTCAAGGCCAACCGACGAAGGTGCAACAATAAGACGTCGCAGAGAATGTTTAAGTTGCCATAAACGGTATACCACTTATGAAAAGGTAGAAAATATGCCCATTATGGTAATTAAGAAAGATGGTTCCCGCCAGCCTTATGACAGGGACAAAGTCAGAAAGGGCATTCTTCGCGCATGTGAGAAAAGATCTGTATCGATCAATCAGATTGAAAAGATTCTTGATGCCATCGAAGGACAAATAAATAATTCTCTTGAGCGGGAAGTAACCAGCGAATTTATTGGTGAGTTGGTGATGGAGAAGCTCAAGGAGCTTGATGAAGTGGCATATGTCAGATTTGCATCCGTATATCGGCAGTTTAAAGATATAAATACTTTTATGGACGAACTGAATAAGCTGTTGCGCGAAAAATAAACCGGAGGTTTTCTCTTGGACAATATTGGCATTAAAAGAATCAATGATATAGTCAAAAA
>Ga0134103_1000774_pt1 | contig 35731 bp, 24 predicted proteins | sample 14_taG_2_FD_94445 | JGI IMG/M metagenome (GOLD analysis project Ga0134103, IMG submission 94445) | Switchgrass degrading microbial communities from high solid loading bioreactors in New Hampshire, USA - 14_58_20_212_A1 metaG | ecosystem: Engineered > Bioreactor > Semi-continuous > Anaerobic >...
GATGTCACTTGCGCAGGCCTGGCTGTATTTTGACATGGCGAAGCCTTTTGCCATCCTTGATGATGATACTGTCGTAGGATTTTTGATGCTGGACTGGGATGAAGAAGAGCGGACGGTTGGAATAAGGCTACCCCCAGCTTATATGCAAGGGGCCGCTCCTTAACACCTCCCACCAAAACATCGGCTTGTTTTTCCCTGATAAAATACTCCAGCTCTGCCGGATTGGCGTCGTCCAGCACCACGGTGCCTTCCCTGACCAGGCTGTTGATGATGTCATAGTCCTCCTTCTTGCCCGTCTGTGTTCCCACTACCACGGTTTCCATACCAATCTCACGAAACTGTTTAATAAGTGAGATGGCCTTAAAACCGCCGCCTACATAGATGGCCGCTTTCTTGCCTTTTAAGGCTTCCCGGCTCCGGAGGAGGAGTTCGTCCAGCGCCCGGGTTTCCCTGGAAATTAGCAGACGTGCCTTTCTCTCGGCTTCCCGATCTCCCAGGACCTGGGCAATATGGAGAAGGGATTGGCTTGTGTCTTCGATACCGAAGAAACTTACCTTGATATAGGGAATGCCCATGACCTCCTCCATGCGCCTGGCCAGGTAAGTCATCGAACCCGCACACTGGACAATGTTCAGGGCGGCCTCCCCGGCACGCATCAGCTCGTCACAACCGGCGTCTCCGGTGATTTTTGCGACCACCTCTATGCCCATTTCTTCAAGATAGCCTTTGATAATCCACATCTCTCCGGCAAGATTGAAATCACCCAGTATATTGACACTCCTGGTTTTTTTTGTGGCTTTGGGCGCTTTGGAAAGAAGCTCCATAATGGCATTGCACGCCATTCTGTATCCTACCGGCTTATGCCCCGCAAAGCCCGGTGACATGACTGGTATGACCCGGATCCCGAAGCTTTCTTCGGCTTTTTTGCACACGGCCCGCACATCGTCCCCAATCACCCCCACAATGCAGGTGGCATAGACGAAGATTACCTTTGGGGAATGCACCTGTGCCACTTCTGACAGTGCCTCCCACAGCCTTTTCTCGCCACCGAAGATGACATCCTGTTCTGTCAGGTCTGTGGAAAAGCTGTTTCTGTACCATTCCTCATTACTAGAGAGACTGCCGCGGATATCCCAGGTGTAGCTGGCACAGCCGATGGGTCCATGGACAATATGAAAAGCATCGGTAATTGGATTTAATACCACCCTGGCGCCGCAATACACGCAGGCTCGCTGGCTGACGGCTCCCGAAAGGCTCTCTGTATCGCATTTTATGGTATTTGAGCCGCAGCTCCCCTTTTGGTGAATAAACCGTTGCCGTTCCTCAAGAATTAAGCCCTGTTCTTTCATTAAATCCACCTTCCTTCCGGGGAGACGGCCTACATGACCAGCTCCAGATCTTCATCAGCGCAATCCCTGTCCTTCCTGTCCATTAAAGCATTCAGAATCAGTTCAACCAGGCGCATTGCTCCACGGTAGCCCACCAGTGGCATATATGAATGAACATAACGGTCCAGGACAGGGAATCCGGCCCTGACCAGGGGAATATCCTCGGCCTTTGCAATCTGCTTGCCATAGGAACCTCCAATGAGAAGATCCACCCGTTCGTTCTTGATCCACTGGTGGAGTTCGAACAAATCTGAAAAGGCCTTGGCCTTGCAGCCTGTCACTTCATACCTGTCAAACAGCTCCTGGGCCTTCCCGGTAAATGCATCGCCGGGAGTTCCCGTGATGACATATTTTGGGATCATTCCCATTTCAAGAACCAGCGAGGTAATACCCAGAACGGTATCAGGATCGCCGTAGATGGCTACCGACTTGCCATGGAACATTATTTTTGGTTAGTACAACAGGTATGACAGGAAATTGATTTTTCATAAGATACAATTGAACATCGATTGAATACAGTGTGTTTTCAATGAATGGCGGCCTTATTATTTTAAGGAAAAATTTTTTGTCTTTACCATAAACAACATATGAAATATTTCCGCCTTCACGGAATAACTCAATATTCCTGACGTCAATATCACAATTTTGGTTTAATATCTCTCTGATGCAATTTGTCTCCATTGCCATACCTCCACAACCTGCCTGTCTTGCAGATAAAAAAAACATTATTTAGTGGAATGTCTGTATGAACAAGATTATTCATAACACAAAGCATGCAAACTAAAACGAGCCTGCCCCTCATATTACAGCGAGTCGATGGTTCTGAACTCGTAGCCTCTTTTCTGAAGATGCTCTATGACCCGATGCAGAATTGATCGGGTGTCATACTTATATGAAGGGTATCCGTCACTCTCCTTAAACAGCTCAATGGTTTCATATTCAAGAACCGGGTGGAAGAAAAAGCTTGCAAGCACATCAGGCGGTAAATTATCGATTTTTTCAAGCATTTTATCAACGTCATATTTTGAATTTATATAATCAAGAGGAGTGGGTATATATTTTACTGTTCTGCCAGGTTTTTGGATTTCCAGTACAGTTTTATGATAAGTACCTGGCCTCGGCTCGTAAATATATTCAAAATATTCTTCAGCGGTTTCCAGCTGTTCGGAGGTTGCCGCGTAATGGGGGAATTCAAAAAATGTGCAGTGAATTCCAAGCTTTTGCGCAGTGTGAATTGCCTTTTCAATTATTTTGCGCATCTGTCCCGGTTGGTCGTTTATGCCGGATCCCGACTCATTTCCCTTGAGGCTTTGCTCTGTACCGTGCTGATGGGTATAACCATGAAGGCCTATATATCCGCTGTGCCAAACCATATAGTCAAGTGTATAGATAAAACATATATTATATGTACTGTAATTGCTTAAAGGATCCATGTCAATATTTTTCTGGGGATCCATATACCGCGGAACCCATGCCACGTAATAAGGGATGTTGCAGGATTCAAGGTAATCAACTACAATACGGATCTTCGCAAGTTCTTCAGGGCTGTGCCGGTAATATTCACCCGCTGAAAAATCCTCGAGGCGTATTAAAGCCGTCTTATCTCCTTTCTTTTGCGGTTTCTTTTCAATGGTGCCGCGTTTTTTAAAAATATTAACGGTTTCATTCGGTACATCCCAGTCGGCAATCCAGTCAAACATCCTTACCACATCAATAAGCGAAATATATTCTACATTATTAATACTGTTTACGCCGCAAAACAGCCTGTGTGTACTCTGCCCGGAAGTAAAGGAATTGCCGCTTATTTCAATATCTTTTTGATGCAGGGACAGGCGGAATGTTTTTTTCTCAGGGAAATACTCAAAACTGCCACCCATCTCCCCAATCATTTCAGCAATAGGCAGGTAATACCTGCAGTTAACAATATAAACCGGATTTGATAACTCTATGGGAGTATTCTCAAACACAAATGTTGCATTTGTCTGAACCAGTTTGTCGTCCGGTGATATTAATCCAGGGGCTGTTTCTGAATCATCCTTTGAGGATGACTGTAAAGGATCAGTAATTATAGCTGACAGTGATTGCTGTGAGGAGTAGTCCTTCTGTGAGGTCCCGGTGTTCGGGCTTGTAGTTGAAAGTTCGGAGGAATTACATGTTTGGGTGTGTCCGCTGGTTGAATTTTCAGCCGAATCATCGGATAAAGAAGTTACTAATGATGGTACGGCAGTTGGAGCAGGAGTTTCAGTTGATGACCGGACAGGTAAAGGTGTTGTCGAAGCCCCGGCAGTGGGAGCTGCGGTTGGATATCTATGTAATGAAGCATCGTGCGAAGACTCGTCATTTGGAGCTGTTTGTGAAGATTCCGCCGTTTTTTCAGTATCAGAACCGGATTTTTCATGAGATTCTGTTATTAAATGAAATGGAGTGTTTTCAGTTTGATCTTTTGTTTTGCTTTTTAATTCGGTGGGCTCTTTCTGGGTTGTAACAGGCTCGGAATGCCTAGAGATTTTTTCCGAAGGCGCTGTTTCGGTAGTATTGGTGCCGTTCTCAGCGATTGTGTCGACTGAATCTTGATCGGGTGACAATGGTTCGTCAACAACTATAACTGCAGTTCTGGAATTATTTTCTTCCGGATAATGAATCGGAGGTGAAAACATTACGATTAAACAGAGAATGCATACACAAAGTAATGATATAATACGCTTAAACATTAGCATCACCTGGATATTTATATTATAATACAAATATATTTCTGTTGGGCCTTGCCTTTGCAGAGTTTGTTTTCATATGCCGTCGGACTGCCATTGTGCAATAAAATTAAATAAATTAACCGGAAAATAAAATAAGCTCGCTGATAGCACCATGTTCCTGTAGTTCACTTTTATTGCTCATCATAAATAATCAGTTTTATTGCCTCAACCACGAAGTTGCTTTTTTACTTTAATTCAAACAACTGTCAATCACAACTTGGATGAACATCCAAAGTATCATATAACACTTAAATCCTATATATGCTTTTCAGCAAAGATTTACCTGTCTCTGTCCTAAACAGGCTGTTACAGGTATTTGCAATATTATCGCCGGAATACCCGCCTTCATCCGCATTAACAATATAATCTGCTTCAAGGAGAATCTGATAGTCTAACCCGTCCACATCCGTATACGTGTGATGATGGCCAACCAAAAAAGCAACGCGGTCAACCAGTTCTTGACTAAGCTCAAAGTCTTTCAGAAATTCACGCACAAGCGGGACGCCTTCCATTTCCTGGTACTTGCCGTTTGTATTGCCGTATTTTTCTCTGCACAACGGGCATGCAATATCGTGTAGGATAGCTGCGATCTCAAGGATAAGCTGCCTTTCCTTGTCAAGCTTCTCGGACTCACCAATCGTTTTGGCAAATGCCCAAACCTTCATGAAATGATTGATGTCATGAAGATTTCCCTTTGAAAAATCGACCATCTTGTGAATAATCCTTGATACTATCATCATCGTTTCGTCCTTTTCATAGAATCCAGAAAAGCAACCATGCAGTTTCTCCAAGTAATGCCGATAATGCTATAATATCACTAAATAACACCTCAATACAAGACATGGACATGTTATCTTCAGGTAAAAATCAGAAACTCTTCGAAATCAACAGCAAAGCTCTGTGTTAATTACCATCCATTCTATCTCGTGGTAAAAAAATCAACATAATGTTGCCTCATCAAGATTTTTTGATTTCATGGAGTCCATAAATTTGAGGATTGGACATGGGATAACAGACATGTTTTATATGTTCTTCTCCATGAAACCTACGGTAAACGGCAAATGTTCAAATTTCTTTTTAAACAGATGGATGAAACCATTCTTAAGGTACCAATCTTTTAATATTTTGCTTTCTTCAATGATTTCTATTTTGATTTTATTACATCCCATCTCTTTCGCTTTCTTTTCACAATAATCAAGCAGGCTTTTGCCGTACCCTTTATGGCGGTAATCAGGCAAAACTGCCAGGTTATGCAATTCAGCAGTATTTTCTTTGTCAATAGATATGGACACATATCCAACAAGCTTCCCTTGCTCATAAAAACCTTACATAAGATATCCATCCGCAAACCGCTTTTGCAATGTATCAATTTTCATAAAGCTGGGATGCCTTGGGCAGTTTTGCTCTGACAGATTAAATTTGGTTGCTACTGTTGCAAAGCTTTTGTTAATTACCTCAATACAATCCTGTAAATCAGTTATTTTGATTTGCCTGATTTGTTCCATTTAACACTTCCTTTCCGGATAAAAAGCTGCTTACAGTATTGTTATCAATTCTACACACTGCACATTGTTCTACTTCCATACCTTCACTATTTATATCGCAGTTATCAGTATCAACATTTATCAAAATTAATCTGAATGCTGCTAATTCTGCTTTGTTACAAAGTTATCCAAACCTTCCGGATGTTCTTTGGAAACATAATTGATATAACTCATAAACAGACTGATTGAAGTATTGTATGCTTCCATTTTCCAGTGATTACATAAGTCCTTGGCTTACTTCATCTACGATTCCACCTCCCTGAGCCGCTCGACGATACTTTGCCTGTCGGTCATGATATATGACAATAAGGGAATAACCGCTCCAATTACAAACAGTATTGGCTGTACAACTAAAAGCGGCCACAGGATAAACCGGTAACTGAAGAACCACAGCGCGTTTTCCAGGGGCCTGACAACCAAAAGTGAAAAAATCGTACCGAAAGCAATCGAAAGCACACAGGTTCCAAGAGCGAAATATAATCCTTCAAGCATCAGAACAGTGCGCAATTGCTTTCTCGTCATTCCAATGCTCTGCAGCATGGCAAATTCTTTCCGACGGGAAAAGATGCTTGTAAGAATTGTATTGATGAAATTGAGTATCCCGATAAGTCCAATTACGAAACTCAGTGTGCCGCCAACCATAACGACGGTGCTCTGCATGCCGGCAAACTCCTTGAGAGATGTAAACTTCGAGGTATAATTCATTGCAGGCTCCACAGAATCGGTGTAGCTTTGCAGAAATTGCTCCATCCATGCTTCCATGTCGTCAGAAACATTAAAGGCATAGCTCATAATTGCAGGGTTTGACACCAGGGATTTGTATACCTCAGCAGGAAGATAGAAGGTGTATTCCCATCTTGACCGGTCTGAATTGGAAAAGGTTTTAACGGCTACATGGCCAAGCACTGTAAACTTCTGCGTAGTGTACTCCCTGTCTGAAAGCTTTTCCGACATACCCCTGTAAGTATGCAGCGTAATGGTTTCACCTACCTTAAAATGAGCACTTGCCATTTGTGGTACATTATTGTCATCCAAATAGACGCCTTCCAGTATATATTCCCCGGATGCCAGCTTTTCGAAATCCAATTCACCGTCAATAAGTTCCAGCCTTCTGAGCGGCAGTTCTTCAAGACCATAGACTGCAGCTATGAAGTCACCGTTGGCATCAATATTATACTTCTGTACTTTGTTTTTTTCGTCCTCAACGGTAAACATCTCCGCCCTGCCGCCATACAGCCGCCCGCCCTCTTCGAACCCCGGCTGTGCTTCAACCGCCTGAATCAGGCTTTCACTGGTCTGATTTTCAGGACCGCGGAAGTTATTCAGGAAGTAGTCTGCATGGGCAACCAGGAAATCGGTATCCACAAACTTGGCAAGAAATTTGTCCAGGTCAATGTTTTGGGACAGCGTAAATACAGTATTCAGCAGCACAAGGCTCAGGGACAGGCTGACAAAAACAAGAATCGTGCGTCTCTTGTTGCGCCCTAAATTAGACAATGCCATGCGGTGCATTTTCCATCCATTGACAGATTCTTTCTGTTTTTTAGCCAGTTTGACATTCCCATCCATATACCTCACTGCCTCCAGCGGTGATACGGCTGCAGCTATCCGGCCCGGCTTAAATGTACTGATGAACACGGTAATGACTGAAAACAGCGCCGCGCCAATGAAAATCAACGGGCTGGGAGATACTGATGCCATGCTTTCTCTATACGTGGAATTGTTCATTATCAGCGGAACAAAAGCTTTGCCGCTGAAATATCCTGCTATCAGTCCTATCGGAACGCCTATCGCTGAAAGAATCAGTGCCTGTCTTCGGATAATAAGGTGTATCTGTTTTCCCGTTGTGCCGATAGTCTTCAAAAGACCATAAAACCGGATATCCTGGATGACTGAAATCTGAAAAATATTGTAGATAATCAGATAGCCTGTGAATATGATAAGCGACAGTCCCAATGTCAACATAATCAGAGTGCTTGCATCCATGCCGAAGTTGGTGGAAAGGTAAGCCCAGTTCACGTTGTGCTCCAGGTAATCAGGCGAATCAGGATCTATTGAATAACCGCTATCGGTTATGACTTTTTCCAGCTTTCCTCTCAAATCCATGCTGTTTTTGAACATGATATAGGCATTGATGGTGCCTGTTATTGAATAATCCTGTTTAAAGGTATTCTGCAGTTCGTCAATATGGGCATCCACGTAGGCGCGTGAGGCAATTATCCGGCCCACATTGAAGACAGGATCGCTTTCCCACCAGCCGGCAAGGATAAAATCCCTCTGCACTTTCTCTCCCCTGATATTCAGAATCAGAGTAAGCGGTGCACCAACTTCAAGTGGAACACCCAGAAGCTGCAAGGTTTTTGTGTCTGCTATAATTTCATTTTCAGCCACGGGCTTGTGTCCGCTTGCAGGTTCGGAAAAACAAAGCTTCATCCCCACATCATCAATGTACCAGAACTCGGTGCGGCGCTTAATAAACGCTTCATTTTCCACTCCATCGCTCAATGCGCGGTTATAGGAAATTTCTTTTATAAGGGGATGATCTTTGACATTGTCGAATTCCTCGTCGGTAATATATTTCAGTGCAGCATGCCCGTCACCGCCGGCCTGTCGCATGGTAGCCTTCTGGATGCTTTCCACCGTTCCCATGCCCATTGTAAAAAGGGTGGTAAAAAGCACCGAGGTTAAGGCAATAGCCATGAACGTAATCAGATTGCGGGTTCTGTTGGCACGAAAACTTTTATTGGCCAGGTTCCGGACGGCTTTTTTGTTTTTCACCTTAATCATCGCCCATCACCACCCACGATTTTACCGTCCTCGATACGGACGATGCGATCCGCCATCTGAGCAATTTCTTCATTGTGCGTTATCATCACAATGGTTTGCCTGAACTGCTGGCTTGTCACCTTGAGCAGCCCCATAACATCGAGGCTGGTCCTGCTGTCCAGGTTTCCCGTAGGTTCGTCGGCCAGAATAATGGCGGGTTTTGCCGCCAAAGCCCTGGCAATTGCCACCCGTTGCTGCTGACCGCCAGAAAGGTTGTTCGGCAGATTGTTCAGCTTGCTTTCAAGCCCCAGCGTTCTGATAATCTTGTCCAAATAAAGTTTGTCAGGTTCGTTCCCGTCCAGCTGAACGGGCAAAACTATGTTTTCGTACACATTCAGGACAGGAACGAGATTATAATTCTGAAAAACAAAACCAATTTTTCGCCTGCGAAATATTGTAAGTTCCTCATCTTTAAGAGAGAATATATCCTTGCCGTCTACGAAAACCTTGCCGCTTGTCGGACGGTCAAGCCCGCCCATCAGATGCAGCAGGGTGGACTTGCCGCTTCCTGATGTACCTACGATTGCCACAAACTCCCCGTTTTCAATGGTTATGTCAATATTGTCAACGGCGCGGACAAGGCTCTCTCCGCTGCCGTAATATTTTTTCAGTTCCTTTGTTTCAAGTATTGCCATTTCATCTCCTCCTATAAATCAAACAGTCTGTATTGCAGTTTTCTACAATACAGACTATATCACAGCAATCTTTCACCGTTCTTTCTGAAATCTAACGGTTTTGTAAGATTCAATTCCATCTTTACTCCCCCATAGGGAGAAAAACCGAGAATGTTGAGCCGCTGCCCGGAGAAGATGACACCTTTATGTAACCACCCTCAGCATCCAAAATTTCTCTTGCCAGAAACAGTCCAATACCCACGCCTTCCTGATTGCTTACTGCCGGTGAGCGATAGAAACGGGTGAATATTTTACTTTGTTCATGTTCTGCAATTCCTATTCCGTTATCGGTTATATCAATGCGGCAAAACATCTCATAAGGAATTACTTTTATCCTGACACTGCCACCGCTTCGGGTATATTTCACGGCATTGTCAACAATATTATACATTGCCTCAGTCGTCCACTTCAGGTCAAAATATGCATTTACACCGGTATCCTCAATGGTAACAGAAACACCTTTTGCATCTGCTTTCGGCATGATCTGTTCCCTTACCTCATCCAGCAGTTTTTGTACCGGTTCCTTTCCGGGCGAAACGGTAATGATGCCGGTTTCAAGCCGGGATAAATTAACCAGGGCGCTAATGAGAAAGTTCAGCTTTTCAGCCTGGGAGGACAATGCCTGCACAAGCTCCGTGCTGTTTTCCGGAAGCTCATGCTCGCCGAGAAGTTGTGAATAGAGCAGAATATTGGTAATGGGCGTTTTGGTCTGGTGTGCAATATCAGAAATCAGCCTTTTTATTTTATCTTTTTCTGCCAGCATATTCTTTGAGGATGACATGCTTATCGAAAGAAACCGTGCCAGCTTTGATTCCACTGAAGACAGGGCAGATTCGTCAAAGACGCTTTCCTCAAAACTGCCGTCTATGGCTTTGTCCAGCATCATACTGATTTTTTCAACTGTTTTTCTTACCTTTTGCCGGTACAGAAGAACAACCACCGCAGCTGCCACCGCCACAGCTATGGCAATTCCTATGCAGATTATATCCAACGTGTTCATGTCATTTCACCGCCCAGGTATAGCCGATACCGTAAACCGTTTTGATATATTGCGGGTTTGACGGTGAATCCTCCAGTTTATCACGCAGCCTTTTTATTGTGACCGACAGGGCATTTTCATCAACATACTCCGCTCCGTCCGTCCAGATTCTGTCAACCAATTCTGAACGGGAAACCGTTTTCCCTCTGTTCTCAACCAGAATCCGCAGCAGCTTCTGTTCAGTTTTGCTAAGTTCAATGGGCCTGCCGTTTTTCAAAAATACCATCTCATCAAAGGAAAAAGAGAATTTATCTATAGATATGGTTTTAGGGAGCTGCTTTTTGGCCTTCCGAAGCCGGGCACCAACTCTTGCCCGCAGAACCATAAGGCTGAATGGTTTCGTAATATAGTCATCCGCGCCGAGCTCAAAGCCTGTTACAATATCGGTTTCCATATCATTAACTGTAAGAACAATTACAGGTGTGTCCAACGTTCTACGGATATCGGCCAATAATTCAAAGCCGTTTCCGTCCGGCAGATTGATATCCAAGATTATCAAATCGAAGGAATTGCTTTTAATCTGTTCTTTTGCAGTTGCAAGATCAAAAGCCTGCACAAAGGCAAAGTTATCATCTTTTAAAGCATAAACTATGCCGTTGCTGAGTGCGGTATCGTCCTCGATGATCAAGATATTAATCACACTACTCACATCTCCTGATGGTAAAATCCCGGCTATGCCTTACTATACACGCCGCCGTGATAACAATAATAGGCATTTGCTTTGAGTGACAGCAGCTTATTCATTGAGCTCTCAGCCTTGTTTAAATCCAGCGTGAATTGTGGATTTGCAATCACTGGGCGGCCTTCCTCCAAAGCTATGGCATCACCGGTAATAACAATTGAGTCTTTTTCAATATAAAGCGAAATGTGTCCGGGAGTATGACCCGGCGTGGCGATTATACGGCATCCGCCGCACCAGTCCATTATGTCATTGTCATTCAGAAATTCGTCCACCAAAACTGGCTCAACCCGGCGCAGCATATCACAAAATGCTCTGCCGAAATCCTGCTGATCCGGAGGGAGCGTTTTCTGTATCTCCTCAGCCTGACTAAGACGAAGCGGCTTTTCCTGTGCGGAAATATAGGGTGCTTCTGCATGAGAGGAATATATCTTTAACTGGGGATTAACCCTTTTCAATTCGGCTGCCGCGCCCATATGGTCGTGGTCGTGATGCGTCAGCACCAACCCGGTAAGTCTTTTCACAGTCAGCCCATATTGTACCAATTCTTTTTCGAGTATGGGAAGGGAGCCAATAAAGCCGCAATCCACAAGCACAATGTTCTTTTCATCCCACATCAGCGTGGGATATACCGTGTTTACCGTATCACCAAATGGTGCTTTTATAACTAATCTGATTATTTTATATTCCATAGGCATCTCCATTGTGTTTTATGTTTATCCTGGTTCAAGTTTTTATAGTGACCCTGCCATAAGTTCCGACTTTCTTTTCCAGGTAGTCATTCCCATAACCGGATATATTAGATCGTTTAACCCTTTATCTCGTTATTTTACCTTATAATTAATGCATTTTTCTACCACTTTTTATATATCGACAAAACATCTATCGGGCAAAGAACGTCAGATGGCAACTGAATACCTGTAACGGTCCGGAATGCGGATGTAGGCGCGGATGTGCTCATCGCGAGCCCGTTCCATCACCAGAGCGGTATTCGTATTACCTGCATTTCCTTCCGCAGTAATCAGCCTGTCCGGTTTTACTGAGAGAATGATTCCCATATGATCGTGTTCTTTCTCACAGAAGACATGATCAAACAATACTATGTCTCCGATATCAGGTGTAAATAATATATCGTTTCGTGAGTGGTATTCAAGTTCGGGATAGGTCTGGGCAAACACTTCCCAGCTCCCGCACCCGGCAAGCGAACCTACATCATTACATTCGGGCGGTTTATACGGAATTTCAAATCCGGTCAGCAGACAGCAGTAGTACACAAACGCCGCACACCACCCTCTATCCGCAGATGCAAGGTCCCATTTTCGGAAGGGCGCCACGACAGGATGCAGATTGGTATCTTGTCCATCCAGATATCCGTGTAGAGGGATTTTGGTCTGCGCCAGAGCGATCTCAGCAAGCCTTACCCGCGTACAGCGCGCTTCATCACGTCTAGCGACTGTTCGGTAAACCGCATAAACGATTTCGTCGGAAGTTCCGTGATTATCATTCATGGTCTGATCATGAACAGCCTGATATTTCATTCCCGCCTTTTGCATAACTTTCCCTGAGGCGGGATTATCACTTGAATGAGATGCGTATATCTGCTGCATTCCCACATCGTCAAGAAAGAAATCGATAACTGCCCGCACAGCTTCCGTCATAAGCCCCTGGTTCCACCAGGCTTTTCCCAGCTCATAGCCAAGTTCCACGGATTGCTCTTTGTCATTCGGATGCATGCCGAACATCCTCCCTATCGGCTTCCTGATGCTTTTTAGCTCAATGGCCCAGCTGTACCGGTTTGGTCTTTTATATGCGTCAAACCATTCTTTGGTGAACATTCCGGCATTATTAACAACGTCCTCAACACACTTCATAGGCTTATACCGCGTGAACTTCCAGACATCCGGATCTGCCCAGCAGTTTTTATACATATCCTCAAGATCATCCGGCCGGAACCTTCGAAGCAGCAGGCGCCCTGTCTCAATCGGAATCGTGCCTTTATGTTCCATATATTATCCTCCAATAGATTTCTTTAACATCAACATCATGCACTCGACCTTGCCCAAGTTGACGGAATCAAGTATTGCAGATTATATTTTAGTCATATTTCTTACAATTAATCAACCCGTAAGTTTGCAGCTTACGGGTTGATTAACAGAAAACCGGCTTCAGCCTTTATATTGGAATAATCAGCAGGCGGAAGACAATATTAATTCATTTTCCATGCTACAAATGCAGCCAAATCGGCATATCTGTTGGAATAACCCCATTCATTGTCATACCATGCAACCACTTTAACCAGATTGTCGCCTATTACCATTGTGGACAACGCATCAATTATAGCTGATGCAGGATCACCCTTATAGTCTGCAGACACCAAAGGCTCTTCGGAGTACTTTATTATACCCTTCATTGGTCCTTCTGAAACTGCTTTGAAAACAGCATTTACTTCATCTTTTGTAACTATCTTTTCAGTTTCAGCCACAAGATCAATTATAGAAACTGTTGGGACCGGTACTCTCAGCGAGTATCCATAGAGCTTTCCCGACAGCTCAGGTAAAACCGCACCAATTGCTTTTGCAGCGCCGGTCTTGGTGGGAATGATAGACTCGGCTGCAGCTCTTGCTCTTCTTATATCGCTGTGGGGAAGGTCAAGAATTCTCTGGTCATTTGTATATGCGTGTACCGTGGTCATATAGCCTTTCTTTATAACAAAGCTATCATTCAGTACTTTGGCTACAGGGGCAAGGCAGTTGGTTGTGCAGGAAGCATTGGATATGATGTGATGTGCCTTGGGATCATATTTATCCTCATTAACCCCCAATACTATTGTTATGTCCTCATCTGTTGCAGGAGCAGATATGAGTACTTTTTTTGCTCCTCCCTTTGTAATGTGCACTTCTGCTTTATCCCTCTTAGTAAACAAGCCGGTTGATTCAAGCACTATTTCGACTCCCAGCCCCAGCCAGTCAATGTTTCCCGGGTCTCTTTCAGACAGTATCTTTATCTCTTTACCGTTAACCATTAGGGTGTTTTCCCTTGCTTCCACAGTTCCGTTGAATTTTCCATATAAAGAGTCATATTTCAAAAGATGTGCCAGTGTCTTTGCGTCAGTCAGATCATTAATGGCAACGACATCGAGTTTGCCTGAGTATAGCTCCAGGATTGCCTTAAAAGTATTCCTGCCAATTCTGCCAAATCCATTTATCCCTATTTTTACACCCATATTATAAAACCTCCTTGCATTTACTTACAATTTGATTATAATAGACAGCATGATATAAATAAAATGCATATTATTTATATAGGCTATAAAGGTAGGTAATATATATGAATCTGGAATTATACAAAACATTTTATTTCGCCGCCAAATACGGGAGCATTTCAAAAGCTTCGGAACAACTGTATATAACCCAGCCAGCTGTAAGCAGGGCTATCAAACAACTTGAAGATAACATGGAATGTACACTGTTTGTAAGAACCCCGAAAGGTGTAAAGCTGACACAGGAGGGGGAAATCCTCTATACATACATTGATCAGGCTTTTAATTTTATATCTGCAGCCAAGAAAAAAATAGAGGACATAAAAAATCTGCTTAGCGGAGAGATACGAATAGGGGTAAGCGATACCCTTTGCAAGCATTATCTGTTGCCTCATTTAAAACACTTCAATAAGGCTCACCCCGCCATAAAAATACATGTAATATGCCCGACTACGCCTGAGATTATAAGCTACTTAAAAGCCGGTAAAATTGATTTTGGAATCATTAATATGCCATTTTATGACGAGCTGCTTCGCATAAAAAACCTGATGGAAATACAGGATTGCTTCGTTGCAGGAGAAAAATATAAACACCTCAGCACCCGAAAACAGTCATTAAGTGAAATAGTGAAACACCCCCTGATTCTGCTGGAAAGAAGCAGCAATTCAAGGCTATATATTGACAGGTACTTTCAGGATAACTCCATATCGGTAACACCGGATTTTGAGCTTGGCAACATTGATTTGCTGATACAATTCGCCAGATTTGACTTTGGTATAGCATGCGTTATTAAAAATTTCATCAAAGATGAATTGGAAAAAGGCTATTTATATTTAATCGAACCTTTGGAAAAAATCCCGCCCAGAAGTATAGGCGCCGCCTGGCTAAAAGATGTGCCTTTGTCCATTGCAGCCAAGGAACTGATAAATAGCCTTGAGTGCGAAGCGAAAGAACACTGGCAACAGGTTTTTTAAGACTTGCAATATCTTTCTCTATTTTTTTATATATAAATGTGATTCCATATTCTCCACACCCAAAACATACAGCGGTGGCAATGCGGTTAAGTGAGTGCGGTATAATGTGCCATCTAAATCAAAGAATATTATTTATCTTTTCGAGCAACAGCCCCCTCTTAAGTTTAACTGATTGCCTTTTCCCAGACCATCTTATTTGACTTTGGCGAAGAACCCCTCTATATGCTATAGGATTTTACTCAATGTCATCCAATAAATTCAAATTATATTGCCTGCTATACGATAAACTGTCCGGTCTTTCATAGGCTCAATTGATAAATAGAAATCGATTTACCCCCAAACTCCAATTTGTCATTTCTGAATATTTTATAATATTCACGCCCAACTTCCCATCCTTTTTCATAAAAAACTTAAGACGCATAGTGTCCAGAAATAGATGTCATTAATTATCCGGATATTGACGTAATATATATCCGGACGTTACAGAAACCAATATCCCCTTCCGAGGGGGATTGTAAGTATTGTCGGATGTTATACATGTGCGGTCTTTCACTATATGAATATAACATGTGAAAGGACACAGCAATTTTGACCGTGAAAGAATACCAGAACAAGATTTTCTGGCAAATTGAAATATTCCCTGTTATATGTTATGCTTGCTCAAATAGTTATAAGAAAAACAAGGTCTGTCAGCATCAAGTTCAGCATTCATACCTATCGGTAAACAGCATGTCTTGTGCCATGTCCAAAATCATCGGTATACACTACAGGGATGTTGTTTCTTGACCCGAAACGCTCAAAGCAATGCAGCAATTCGTCAGGGATCAAATCGGCATAATGTCCGAAAATCACTCCTGATACATTTTTCATAAAAGCACTCTGTTCAATAAATGCCAGGCAGGAACTGACTGCTCCTACGCTGCTGAACTTCTCGTGTTCCTCAAGAAATAATATGTGTTTTTTGCTTTGGTCGTACCGAAAATACTATCTTTATAGATGTTTGCTCCGAGTTTTACTTTGTACCCCAGTCGATTGAGTGTTTCAACAATCCGGGAGTATTTTTTGATGTCTGCAACGTGGCTTGTGCAAATTATTCCTATTATTCCGCCCGGGGATAATCTTTTTGCTTTCATTTTAGATCTCCTCCCTTATAGCAATCCATTAATCAGCTTATAATATTACGTTTTTTCCTTTCTGTATTTAAAGGCGTTAATCCACAAGATCGATGCTTTCAAGACTTCTATGGTTTTGACTTCAATTACACACCACGCTCCACATTGTTCTGCTATACGTAGGCATGATGGCAGGTTTATTTCATCTTCGCCAAGAGTTAAATGATTGCTTCTGCCGCCGTAGGCTTTTTCTATAGACCTTTATGGCAAACAAATATGGTTGTGTTGTCCCACTGCTTATGTATATAAACCTTCTCAAAGCCTGCTTGTTCTAATAAATGTATCTCGGTTTCAACTGCTAAGGGTGTGTCAATATGGTACAACCCATGTTTTATTCCTTGTTCCTCTCTAATCCTTTTGTTTTCTTCTATGTAGAACCTTTCCTTATCTATACTTTTAACTGTATTATCGCCATTTATAAATCTTCCTCCAGGCTTTAACGATTCATATACCCTTTTATATAAGACTAATTTCTCATCTTTACTAAAATGATGCAAAGAATAGGTTGAAACAACCAAATCAAAAAGGTTAAACCCAAAATCAATATCGAAATATGAACCGCAGACAATTTCAATATTTAAAATCTTATCCTCAAACTTTTGCTTTAACTTCTCAAGCATTTTCTCGGATATATCTATAGCTGTCACCCTGACATCTTTATATAATTTGAATATTCTTTCCATCTCTAGTCCGGTACCGCACCCTAAATCTAATACTTTATCCAATCCATCATCCTTTGCGATACATTTCTCAATCTCATCATAAAACTCTGTCAATGACAACTCATCAAGCATATGACTGTCATAACCTTCCGCCCTTTGGTTAAAAAACGAACCCATCTCTTCAAGATTATTTTTGCCCATCACGAATATCAACCCCTTTACAAAATATAAACAGTCACAGATATTTATTTTTAGCTAATTCCCTCATAATCTATGTACCGATATGGTGAATCGTCTGTAAACGCCCGGTTTTCAATAAAATCGAAATAATCGGCAGAAAGCTCAGGAGTAAGTGGTAATATACATATTATTTATTATTACAGTTTTCTTTGCAATTGATAAAACTGTGAATTAGCATATCACATTTGGGTTCTATTATTTAATGAAGTTTTCATCTACGAGCTGTTTTATCTTATTAAAAAACGCCTGCTTACCTTCTGTATATTTTTTTCTGTCGTTGAAATATATCTTGAAAAGTTCTTGTTTTAATATTTCATATTCTTTTGCATATTCCGGATGAGAACGTATAAAATTCCTAAACTTTATTTGGTCAAAAAAATGCTCCAGGTTTTTTTCCTCATAACAATGTATATGTTGTAAAGAAACCTCGCCCTCTCCTCTTAAAATAAAAAGATGTTTCCCGGGCACTACTTCTCCAAAATACTCATATCCGTTATCCTTCATAATTTTGAAAACAGAGTCTGATATAGATCTAAAAACTATCGCAATATCTAATATAGGTTTAGCCATAATACCTTTTATAGCAGTACTGCCCACATGTTGAATATCGACAACATTGTCACCGTGAATATTTACAAGAGTCAGTTTTGTTTTCTCAAACTCCTCTGCCCATTTTTCGTCATGCTCTACTAAAAGAACTTTATGTCTGGGAACCCCTATCATAAAGCACCTCCATATGTGATAAATATTATTTAGTTCACAATCGTAAACTATTGTGTACTAATTCTGTTGTTAACAAATACTATGACCGCATTAAAAATATAGTAAACTCTGCTACGAAGAAAGAACGTGAGACTTCGGTAAGCTAATATGTTACATGCACATTAAATTTAAAAGAAAAGGCCGATATCCGGATAGTTATAAAAAGCTGTCCTGAATATCAGCCTTCATTACTTTCACGAATATCAGTCGTAATTCATTTGCATCAGGGGCATAAAGCGCACTAACATTGCGGCTACCTCGGCTCTTGTAGCTTCTCCCTTCGGTTTCAGCTCCGTTTCACTGACACCGTTGATTATGCCGTTATTGACCGCCCATTGCATTGCGGTCAGGGCATAGTCTGAAATACTTCCATAGTCTTCATATGACTTAATTATTGTATCTTCACCGTCTGAAACATCCATTCCTGTGAATTTCGCATATCTGTACAGAATCACAACTATTTGCTCGCGTGTAATGTTCATTTCCGGCGCGAAGAAGCCGTCACCGATACCGTTGACAATACCGTTTCCCTTAGCCCAGGCTACAAAGCCTGCATACCAGCTTCCCGGCTTCACGTCTTTAAATCCGGAATCAGCGCTGTTATCCGGGGACACTCCATGAAGCCTTCCAAGTACAGTTACAAGCATGGCTCTTGTCATTGGGCTGTACGGTTCGAAGGTATTTTCGCTTGTCCCGAGGAAAAGCTTTGCCCTGCATGCTTCTTCTACCCAATTATAGAACCAGTCACTTTCTTTTACATCAACAAACGGATTTTCCCATATTTCTCTGAATATTGCCGAAACGGTTATATTCTCATTGACGGAGGCGATTGTAATTACATTCCTGTTGCCATAGGACACGCCGTTAATAAATACCTCGTGGATTGTATATCCTTTATCCGGTATGACGGTAATTGTAACACTTGTACCTTTTCCTGCAACAGCACTGGAAAGTTCAATTCTTCCATTGTCGCACTTCTCTGCCTTTATTGAATAATAAATATTTAATGTTCCCTGCGAAGGAATCACCGGTTCTTCATCTTCTTCCTTCTCTTCATCTAAAGACTTTTTCTTTTCTCTATCAAAATACGCGGTAGCTGATTTCAGTACTGTTACTGTCTGGAATATTTCTTCATCGCTGGCGTTTGGATCGTTATACACAGCCAGTGCAGCATTAATTTCAGCCTGATATGATGCTTTTAGCACCATGGAAGCATAGTCTGAGGCAGCAAGGTTTGCTATGGCAGCATCTATTTCAGCTCTCAGATCCGACTTATCGTTCTCAATTATGTTAATAACAACATATTCCTCAGGACCCAGCAGGATATCTTCCGAAATCTGTCCGCTTACATATTTTGCGCGTACCGCCGTTGTACCTGTATAAAGTGCAGCAGCTTGTCCCTCGTCAAAATCAACCAGGCCTTTTTCAGACAATATGTGCCATTGGATCATAGAATTATCAATTATAATTTCTTCTTCACCGGCTATGCCGACAACAGATAAATTAACCGTATCGCCCCTCCTGATATTCAGAGTCGGAACCCCATCAGAGTCAACTGCTATGGGGTTGCCGTTTGCCATTAACTTTATGCTGTCGATGGAGGAATACTTCTGATTGACTGCATAAACAAGCATTGTTGAGGCGTTTCCTGCTTTATCAACCGCATTGAACAGTAGTTCCATATACTGTGCCTTGTCACAGATGGTTCCCGAATACGAAAATGATCCATCTGTCTTATTTATGGCGACTGTTTTTCCATCAACAGTAAGCGTGGCATCGGCTTCAGTTATACCGGAAACGGTGAATTTCCCTTCATGGTCTGCAAACACAACATTTGTGCCAAAGGCAGTACTAATGTACGCATCTGCTTCCCGCTGGAAGCTTTCTGCTTTTTTCCTGGCCAGGCTTAAAACAGGGGGCTGCGTATCTACCACAAAGCCCAGCTGGGCGTTTTCCACACTGCCTGTGAAGTCTGCTCCCGTCACGGAATCTTTTGTCAATGAGTATGCGATGAAGTCCACGATATAATTACCATCATTCAATTCCTCATCGAAAGTCCAGGTATCCCTGAACACACCGTCTTTCATCAATGACCCGGAATTTTTCTTAAGCACCATCCATACAGGCCCGTCAAATTTATAGGTTGCAGAGAACCTTGAGCTGTTAAGATAATCCTGTCCCGCGTTGGTAGTAACAGACAAAAGCCGTGGTTTTTGCAGCTCAGGCATTGTATAGTTAAGGCTTGTTACGGTATCGGTGCTGTAATAATATTTACCGTTGGCTTCGCGCAATGTCTTCACTTCAACATAATATACTCCGCCGGGGATGAGGTTTGCATCCTTTCCTATGAATATATCGTCACCTGTTTTAAACTGCCCGTATGCATTGTCAAGTTTTGCTCCGTCCGCTGAAACTATATTAACAAGATAATCAGTATAGTCAACGGTGTCCGCATCTTCTATTGCAAGCCACAGGTTGCCGTTTCCGCCATACTTAATATCAACTGCTTTGACTGGTTTCGGCAGATTTGTATTTTCAAATTCAAATGCAGTATCACTTATTGCAAGGCTTATACCGCATTTTTTTGATGTAATTGTCGTAACAACATAATAGGTTCCGTTTTCAAAAGTATCCGGGAGCATTACTTGACAGTTTCCGCTTTTATACCTGTCAAGCTCAACACGGGCAACAGAAATCCCCAGTGAGTTCTCATCCTCGTTTGATGATGTCTTTATCCTTTCAATGGCGTCTCTGTCCTTTGTCAGGTAAATGTCGACCACGGCGTCTTCATCATACTCCATGTCTGTAGTCCAGCTCACATCCAGATCAAAAGAATTTTTACCTGTGCGGACATATGACGTTCCGGTAAGCTCGGGCAAATTGTCTACACCGTTGACCGAAAAGGTATTGACAACGATTGAGTCGTTCGAAACCGTTACAGTCCAATCACCTTTTTGGAGGAGAGTCTTGTCGGTAACAGTGACATAGATGTATTTTCCATCCGTACCTCTGTCCTGAACAAGGAAGTTTCCTCCTCCCTTACCGTCATCCTCTGTCATTTCAATGATATCACCGAGTGGAGTCGTAATAGTGATATCTTCAGCCTTCGGAATTACATAGCCTGTATATGGAATTTCAAACAGCAGTGCATCCTGGCCTGCAGGATCAAAGTTCCTGGTAACAGTCTGAACTGCCGACATTAGTCTGAAGCCTGAGGAGCTTGCCGGTTGGGAACTAAGAGGATGGATGTTTGTACCGTAGAAAGGTTCTGTATTCTGTTCAGAAGCCTCTTCCGCCAGGAAACCGGCTCTCATCATACGGCTGCTCTTTTCCTCAATATCGATATCGGTTCCAAATCTGTAATCTCCATCCCAGAAATAGACTATGCCATATTTTATGCCCAATATCCTGAAGTTGGCAGCGATAAAGTCATTGGATACCGCCGCTTCTATACCGTTTAGCTCTTTGCCGCCCACCAGCGGATATTTTTTCGGTATATGGAGTGTTGCATTGATGTAACCGTAAAAATAATCCTCCTTAATTGTTATCGTAACACCGCCTTTTATCAGGCCGTCTATAATGCTTATTCTTCCGTACATTTTTACATACCATGGCTCAACCCATCTTGCGGAAATTCCAACATCAAGGTCCATAATACCATTAGCCCTTTTGAATTTCATGGAACCGTCAAGACTCATTCCTTCCAGGCTTAATGCCGCATCAAAATCGCCAATCATTTTCTGTAAAAGCTCAAGCCTCATATAGACAAGCAAAGTCAGAGGAGGCAGCCCGCTGACGCTGTCGCCGCCAATAGTATCTGCAAGATTGTCTATTCCGCCGCCTATACCTGTCATGTAAACTGTAGGAGGATAAACCGGGACCAGAATCCCATCCCTTATATAGAATTGAAGGGAATCGGGTACAATTTTTTCGGAATTTTTAACAGTAACCTCTTTGAATCTAATAACTCCCTGACATTCAAGCACTTTTATCTGTACGCCCAAACCCAATTCATAAATATTTTTGATTGTGTTTATCGTCAGATCGGCATAGATTCCCGGGGCGTTTTGAATAAAATTCCCCATAACGTCCTGGGGAAGAACCACTTTTACATTTGTATCAATCCCAATAAATCCGGTATCTTTAACATTTAACTTACCATCCTTCACTTCGGTTTTCTGTCCATAGCGGATTTCCCTTATATCCGCGGCAAGCTGGCCATTTGAGAAGATAGTGTCCTTCTTAAGCGTTGCATTGGGATCAGGGCCGCTTTCGGAGGGTTTGGACGCATACTCGTCATCGCCGAACAGCATTTTCATAGCATCGGAAAGGTCTTCCTGGTCCTGTGTAAGAACGGCCTCCTCTTCTTTCTTTTTAACTTTAACAGGAATGCTTATGCTGCCGCCAAATGATACTATGTAGGTAGTGGACTTATCTTTATCCTCCTGAAGCTCGGCTCCCAAAACACCAAACTTAATATCCGTCAAAAATCCTGCAATAGATTGAACGATGCTTGAAGCAGTACCACCAAGGGACACATTTAATTCCTTGCAGTATCTTGCCAGCGGATTACCGTTGGTATAATACCTGTCCGAATTAAGAGAACAGGCAGACCCTTTTGCTGCCTTTATGCTCCATTCATTCAGCCAGAATGTTATGGAGTTGATTACCCTCAGCTTCCCATCACCCTCTACCAGGTACTGTCCGTTCTCTTCCTTGATAATAAGCGGTTCATCACTTTCATATGTAAGAATATTGTTAATTGTAATCGGACCATCTTTGGAGGACGCACGGTAATACGTCGCTTCTCCGCCGCTGCCCTCCTTTTTCATCTCGTTGATGTGCCCACGGATGATCAGCAGTATCTCGTAGTAGTACGTATCTTTCTCGCGAAAATCGTGTCTGATACCAGCAAAGGCTGCTTCACCCCTGTAAAATTTCAAATATTCGGCTTCATCGCTGAAGGTTATAAACTTGTATTGATTATTGTCATACCTAACCAGGACAACAATCCCATACGAAGCCTGCCTGTATTTTGATTCTTCTGATACGTTAAGCATACAGCCTGCTGTAATTTCATCGGTTCCAAAGCCCTCGGCCAGCTGTGGATCTCTCAGGCGAAAAACAATCTTATATTGGCCGACCGAAAGGTCTTCCCTTATTTTAAAGGCCAGAGAGGTATATGTATCGTCAACAGATGAAATATCGCTTTTTTCTAATCTTACCTCATGGCTTGAGGTGGTATGTACAAGATACATATCCCAGTTGACGCTGCCCCTGAGAGACGAGAACTCATCCATTTTTCCCTGAATGGTAACTGTTTTTTCACCCTGAGTAAATACAGTATCAGGTTTTAATGAGTTCATCTGAATATCAGGAAGATTTCCTGTTACGGCAGGAAGCAATATATGCCTTGAAGCACCTGCCACGATATTTTTACTTTCCCCTCCGTCAATCCCTGTGGCTGTAACCGATGCATGAATGGCTTTTGATGTGATGGATGTCTGATTATCTGCTTTTACCTTAAAGGTTACTGTTTTGGTATCACCTTTGTTTATTTCAGCCCAGATCTTATTATCTTCACCTATCACAGTCAGCCCGGGATCTGCAGAAAGGGTAAGCATGGCAGCTATCAGCTTGTTTGAGTTCGTTAACGAGTTATCAAGGTTTACTGTGACATCAAATTCTCCATTATTTGCATATCCCTTTTTATCTTCGCTAAGGGTAACTTTATTTACAACAATATCAATGCCAACATTCCCGTCCGCGGTGCCCGAAGAAAAATTACCCACGCCATAAAGCATCTCGGCAGTTCTGCTTCCCCCGGCAGGCAGCGTGCTTTCACTCCAGTAGACAGCTATTGCGCTGTCAGGAATTCTGTGCTTGTTCGAATAATTTGTGAAATCGCAGTATGGATCAGCGGTATAGTTATACCTGGTATTGGCAAGATTTGCCCAGTGTCCCACTATGATTTTATCTGCGGCTACACCGTCATTCCATCCCTTCAAAAACATATATGCCATTTTCGTGGGGGATGAGAGAGAATCGGTAAGCCTTATTTGCTGCGGCAGTTCATCCCCTGTGTATTCTTTTTCGGAGAGCTGCGGACTTATTTTTGCATCGGTTGTGATATATGGTGAATCAAAGCTGTTTCCAAGTGCGGTGTCAAGCAGTACTCTTATTCCTACATTCCCCGCTTTTCCGGTATTATTTATAACCTGATAGGATATGCCCACATTTCCTGTTGTATCGCTGTCCGGGTCTACAGAAAGCGCTGTTTTCTGGATAACCGTATAACCGTTAATATCCCATTGTACCGTGAGAAGCCTTCCCTCTTCCGAAACCACGGGCTCGTGCAGCATTGAAGACATTCCAAGCCAGCCATAGTTCTGCCCGAAAATGTAGTCTTTCCCATCAATACGTATTGTAGTGAAGCTTGTCTCGTTGCTTCTGCTTCTGTCCTCCTTATAAAGAAGCGGAATATAGTCATCGTATTTTTTTTGCGGGTGTCCGTCAACAGTTACTATCGAAAACCCGCCCGTCTTATTATTAATGGTATAGGTCAGATAACCATTTGAAATACGGTACTCTTTCTCCACGATTGCGTCTGCAAATACCTCAAGCGGTAAAAGAGAGAGCAGCATCACAGCAACAAGAATGGCAGAAATTGATTTTTTCAGTATTTTCATAATATCGCCCCCCTTACTTACCACTACCGCTTACATAGACATACACAACGAAATAATCACGCCTGTCGGTCTGGATGTAAACTGTGTACCAGCCATTTGAAAGTTTATCAAGAGAATATTTTCCGTCTTTCCCGGCAATAACTGTGCCTTTTGACTTCATTTGTCCCATAGTATACTGGCCTGGCTCATATTTCACATATGCCGTACCGCTGAAATTATAAAGGGAAATATCAAAACTGTCACCCTTTAAAACAACCGAAGATGTTGCGTCAGGCATGATGCCGTTTACCAGGGCAATGGTATCCGCTAACCCTACAAGGGTTATTTTTCTGCGGATCTCCGTATAATTGCCCACCCTGTCATATACCTTATAGGTAATATAATAAGGTTTTGTCCTGTCAAAGATATTATTGGACAGGTTGTCCGGATCAAACCCGCCCCAGTCAACCATAACATTGGCAGTAAGATCCCTGGTGACTCCGTTGAAGGTATCATAAGCCTTATAGTCATGAAGCAGTTCTTTTCTGTATGTGCTTCCATTCTCAATAAACATCAGATCAACGGGATTTTCAAGCTCAATCACCGGCGGCGTTTTATCGATTACCTCTATATCAACGCCATACGCAGTGTTTAATCCGTTTGCAGACTTCAAATTGAATATGAAAAGTCCATTATTCTTATAATTAAGCTCATGTTCAAGATCAGGTATTTCATCCCCGGCTCCTCCGATATACGAGGTTTCCTTGTCGGTTGTAACTTTTACCTTTACATCCTGGTTTGTTGCCGGATATAAATCGTCTGCAACAGTATATCCGGCTTCACCGCCGGGGATAACGGAACCTGTTTCGGTCTTCAATACCCATTCATTGTTTTCATTTTTGTAATAGTTGTAGCTCCATGTCACCTGGGTGATTTGGGGCGCGGTTTTATCAATATCTGCAATATCAAGGCTGATGTACTGAATCATTCCGGCATTGTCAAACACCTTGAAGGTATAGCTTCCATTATCGGTAAAGTTAAATGACGCCTCATTTGCCGGGTATACAATTCCGCCATAGCTTACGAATAAATCCTCCAGCGTTCTGACCGGGTCAATGGGGTCACCGTCTTCTGTTTTTTCCTGTTCAAATGTAACGTTTACACTTAGCTTATCCTGTGCAACTTTCGGTACTGCCAGAAGGCTGGGCGGAGCAGTGTAAATGTTGTTAACCGATATGATGTCACTTCCTTCATTACCGTATTCGTCAATGAAAAATACTGTAATGGTACCGTTTTTGCTGAAATTGATCATATTCGTGAAGGCAGAAACCTGATAGTCCCTGGTTGTCAGGGTACCCACAGGCTCTGTCCGGGTTATGGTTACACCGGGTTTCGTAAAGCCTTTGATCTGAACACTGACGCTTTGGTTCGTCCAGGCTTTGGTACTGTATGAAAGCCCTGTTATTTCAGGGGGTGTCGTATCGATATTGGTAATTTCAAAGGACTTAACCGATATGTTTCCTATACCATCCATTGCAGTGATTGTATAAATACCGCTTTGGGCTATTTCTGCATGAAATAGGAAGCTTCCGTCCGGCTCGGACTCATAAGTCAGAGGAATGATACCTTGCTTATCCTCAAGCCTGACCAGATCGGGCACCACCCCGCTGATTTCATCCTTTATAGTTATTTCGATATCGACAGGCTGATTTGTTTTTGAAGTATTACTCACCGAGCAGGAAATTTCGGGACCCTCCAATTCAAACCTGTTTGCAGAGACTGTATGCTTCTCTTTGTTTCCGTATCTGTCGGCAAGCTCAAATTCAAAGGTATTGTTATTTACCGTCAATATTCGCTCATTGGATCCGGCGTTATTGGCGATATACAATCCTCTGTCGTTTTGAGATTGACCTGGTGCAGCATACTGAATGACAGCCTTGGCATTTCTGTAATAGACGTCGTCGGTCATTTCCTTCCACTCACCGGTATAATCCTGGTAATAATAGGAAACCACATAGTCTTCACCGTAAGTTATCGGATCTTTGAAAATGTTATTCACAGGGAACTCCATAATGAAATACATCCCGGCCCCATTTTCAACATAGACTATCACATGCGTGCTTTCTTCCACTTCTATGGTTGTGGATATTACATTGCCGCTTTTTTCGGATTCTTCCTCTTGCCCGGGTTCTATTTCTTCTCCGCTTTCTTCATCATACACGGGTTCGGGTTCTTTCACCACCTGGGTTAAGTTTTGTTTTAGTTCATATAAATTTTCCCAGTAGAAATACTCACCTACATGATAACCGAAGAATTCAATTCCCGATTCCGGATCGGAAGCACTCAACGATATCAAGACATTCTCTGTGGTATAGGTATAGGTACTCAAGTCAAGATCCAATCGGGGTGGTGTAGTGTCAATACAATCTATGGCCAATCTTTCATAAGTATCCTTCCACCGGACATCGTTATTGCCCGGCTGAGGATCCTCGTACTCTCTTACCAGGAAGGATACATTCGGTATCGTCCGCCCCGTATTCATGGCTTTATATATCAGGGTTTTATAGCCTTGCCTTTCCTGCTGACCATATACAGCCTCGGCTACAGTAAGGGGATATGCACCCACATCTGCAAAAAGGCCATATTCAGTTCTTGTACCCGGCAGGTTATTTGCAGACGCTGTAACCGGAGGTGTAACCTGATTAGCCGGAATGCCACCTACAAAGATAAAATCCGGATGCTCGTCAATATACCATCCATCATTTCCTATACCTCCGATGCTGCCGGATTCTTCATGCACATATGTTAAAGGAAGCAGAACAGCATTTCTATACACATTGGTATCAATACTGACATGCAGGAATGCATCGTCAGCAGAGTGAACCTCTTCCTTGTTAAGCGTTTCCTGACCTCCATAATCCCTGGTAAGCTGCCAGGTAACAGGAATTCCCTCTCCAAACACAACATTATCCACTGTGATTTCAAAAGTATATGTCCGTCCGCATTCGTCCACTGCATAGATCTGATGTGTTCCATTGGAAGAAACAAGATAGGGATGTGTACTGGAGTAGAAGCTTGCATAGTTCATGGCAAGCTCCATATTTGTTTCATCCAGCTCCATGCCCTCTTTGGCCATGGGTGCATACAATTCCTTTGGAAGCACATAAACAGGTACATTGAAATTGAGGACTACTGTTGCATCATACATGACATCGGACGATACGATCCTCGTATCCACAAGGCGGGCCTCTGCATCCTCTACTGTTACCTCATCACATACAATTTCAACCGTTTCGTTTCCCAGATAGTCAACTGTGTAAACCCCTATCATATAGGTTCCGGTAAGACCTTTTATAGAAAAAGAATACATGGCATTTGACTCACCGTTTGTAAGGGGTTCAATCCATCCCGGAGAAGTTACAGCAGAAAAATGGCTTGTATCATATATAAAGTCATCTTCACGCAATTCTCCGGTATATTCCGATTTTTTTATCAGGGCAAACCTTGTCTTCTCTAAAATTGCCCCCTTAACCACTATTTCACCGGATGCATCCATTCTCTCCCCTTTATTTTCATAATTAAACAAGGAAAGCTCAACCAGCGGACCCTGCCGGTCAAAACAATTCACCCGAACCGGTATTTCGGTCTCGTTTCCTGCTTTATCCCTGGCAATAATGGATGTTTCAACATTGTCGGTTATCGTAATTGTATATTGATAATACCCTGTTCCTTCCTCTTCCACCGGTTCCGAAACACTTATATTATTGTTGCCGGATAAAAGTGTCATACCTTCATTACCGGTTTCCCTGTCCTTAAGATATATGGTCCCCGTTATGGAGGGTGCGGAAGTTACGCTGTCATCCAAAGAAATACTGTATTCCGGCCCATGAGCATCATAGTAGATTTTTATTGGTGCCAGGGTCGTTATCAAATCCGGCAGAATCCTGTCAGGGTTGTCGGTAAAGGTCGCATTTGCAACCTGAATATAAACCCTGTTTTCCCCTTCATTCAGTACCATGGGATTACTGATTTCAAATTCGGCAGACAGGCCTTTATCATCGACATCAAGCATCCCGCCTGTGATCCAGTCTCCATAATTGACTCCGTCCCCAGATACTCTGTATTGTACATATTGTTTTTTTGCGAAAAGGTCAGCACCGTTCATGGGCTCCGAGACCTTCAGAGATACATGATAGTCCCTGTCTGAAGTAATATAAGAATCCATTATGGTATTCTCAAAATCAACATGTATCTCAGCTTCAGGAGCACTGCTTCTTATATGGATCGTATTGCTCTCCTTAACCTTTATGGTGCCATTATTATCTTCAACGGTAAAAATCAGCTTATATGCCCCGCTGTCCATATTTTCAATATTAACCGATGTATTTACGATTCCATTACTGGGTTCAATACTTCCACTGTCATAAATTACAGATGTATCCGCAGCATTCACTATGGCATAGGACGCGCTTTTTATTCCCGATATGTCGCTTGCACTCAATATAAATGTATGGGCATTACTGATAACTCCGCTGTTCATGTTGGTTATGGTGGCAACCGGATCTATATTGTCAAATACAAATTTCTTTGTATATACCGCCATATTGCCGCTTTTGTTCGTAACCACATATTCCAGTGTACATTCTCCATGCAGTGTGATTTGCTGGTTGCTTCCATTCAGCTGTATACCGCTTCCCACATTCTGCTCTCCGGTATATTCCCGGTAAGGCGTAAGTCCGACCCATCTGTATTTGACTGTGCTGTTTGAGCCGTAATCAAAGCTGATATTATAGTCTGACTGCGGATACGAATAAGAATCGACAACAAGCGTGCATTCGGTGTCCCTATTATCGATATCAATATCCAAATAGTTGTATCCGGTATCAGTGTCAATACCGTATTCCCTGCTATTTTTACTTTTATTGTCGGCGGCGGTACTGTTTTGGGAGGCATCGGTTGCGAAATAATAAAGCCTGCCTTTAAAGCTTTCACCACCCTTGAGCTTCAGAACTACCGTTGTTGTAGGAGCATCACTTTGCTGCATATATGCCCATTTTCCAATAGTACTCTCAATTTTGCCGCTGGTTTTGACAGGATTCTCAAGAGGCGGTATGCTGTCTCCGTCTTTTACAAAGCAGTAATTGACAACACCGGTTTCAGATAAATCTGTTATATGGAAAGTGTATTCAGCAGTTCTGGTATGGTCATAATTGCTCCTGGGAGATTCTTTTACACTTAATGAAACGTTGGGGGCTTTGTTGTCCAGAAGTATATCGGAATATGTCTGGAAGGCCCTGTTACCTGCAAAATCATATCCTGAAAGAGCAAGGGTATACCTGCCCTCTTCCTTGTTCATCAGCTTCAATGTTATTTTTGTGCTCTCAGAGTAGGGGGCATAATGACTACCCGGGCCTCCATTATCATTATCGAAACTCTTTATGCTTACGCTGGGAGCCTTTTCACCCTTTTCGGCAAAACTCTTCGAATCGTACAGTGTGTAGTAGAAAAGACCTGCATTCTTTTTTTAGCATCCCGTGTTTTGGTATCTAAATATAAGTTTTCGCTGGATGAAACACCGAATGTTATTGTATTTCTCCATACTCCGGTTATTGCGTCTGATAATGAAAAAACAGGAGCCCTGGTATCCACCTTATATGTTGATAAGTAGCGTTCCACCGGTTCCCCCGTATAAGGCAAATCTCCATCAACAAGCTTAAAACCGTCAATATATGCCCCATTCATATCCAGAGTCTTTGAAGTCACACCTGTCATAGCCAGTTTTAATCCACTGCCGTCATTATCGCTTTCAGCGGGTACAGGGAAAGTAAGAATTGCATAATTCTGTATGCTATCTATTCTGACAGGCGCTACATAATCCCCTTCTTTATTATAATAAAGCCTGAAATCGCCGGTTAAATTACTGGCTATAACATTTGCGTAATAATTATCATGATTGCGATTGTTGAGGATCTCGAGCACCAACATGATTTCTTTGGCAGATTTGTTATAAAAATAATTATCCTGCATCGCATGGAAGGTATCGTAGTCATTGAATACTGCAAGGCTTCCGATTGAAAAATTCTTTCTCACTATTGTCACACTGCCGTAAAAATTCGCTGAATATATGCCCGAAAATTGAAGATTTGGAGTTATTACCAGCTTGCTTATGCCTTCTTTTTTCATTTTTTCATACAGGGCCTTTTTATTTATCCTAAAACCCCTGACATACTCCTGGCCGCTGTATGTGTCACGTATAATTTCACTGGAAGAAAAGAATTCTTCAAATTTATTATATTTGGCTCCGTCAAGTCCAATCCCCGACAATGATATGCTTAATTTCGGATTACCAGGGACTTTTTCGTAGTATTTGTATGTTCCATACTGGTCTGTTATTTTTCCATCCCAGATAATGTCTACTGTTCCACCGGTTTCTCCTTCCTCAAGGTATATTGTCCTGTTAAAGATGCTGTTAAAATCGCCCAGGGAAGTAACATTTCTTTGGGTATACTTGGAAACATACAGATATGCACTATGCGAACGAGTACTATGTTTACTCTCAAACCACTGGTCAAAACGGAAGAACTCTTGTTTTAACTCGGTTTTATTACCGTTTTTTACCATAAAGGCTATCCATTCTATATAAACTGCATCCGTACTTTGGTTCTTTATTTGGACGCTCCACAACGAAAGCGGATGTATATTGATTCCTACTTTATATGTAGTTACACTGCCCCTTTCCAGATCATCATATTTCGGAATTTCGAGGTTGATAGTCTTTGTAGTATCGGTAAAATAAAAATATGCGGTTACATCTCCGTCTGTACCTGCACCGCTTTTGTCACCAACCCTGATATCAATAACATATATGTATTTTGCGTTAGGATCTCCCAGTATTACATCTGCAGCAAAAACGGAATCAGGAAATATCATCAGCAACAAAGCTGCAATAATACCGATAATCAGTTTCTTCCCGTTCACTTTCATTCCATTCAATCCTCTATCCTTTATTTAGTTATAAAATACATCAAGGTGAAATTTGATTAAAATGTTGAGACAAGATTGTTTTATTTCTAATTTCTATACTAAATTCACTGACCATAGTCACTTTATTGTAGTATATTATGAAAACTTATATCTTGTCAACAAATATTTTCAGAGCACCTGGATAAGCCTTTTTGAAAATAATATCCTTCTAATTACTTCCCACCCGCTATATACATTGTCTTATACATTTTTTAGTGATATAATAAATCCGGAAAAATGACTGCGGTTTTTGACTGCCAGTCATAATCTGAATATCTTATAGAAGTGTTCTCAAATTCATGCAAAATACAAATGGTTAATATGGCTTATAACAATCGCTATAGACTTAAAGGAGCAGACATGAGTGAAAAGAAATTAAGCAAACGCAAAAAACAAGCTGCCGAAACAAAAATGAAAATTTATGAAGCTGCAAGAGATCTTTTCCTGGAAAAAAATGTGGATGACGTTAGTGTTGATTCTATCGTCGAAAAGGCAGGAGTCTCAAAAGGCTGTTTCTATGTGCATTATGAATCAAAAGCTGAGCTGGTATATATATTAATTAAAGATTATGTAGGCGAAATTGATTTGGACTATAAAACCTATCTTAAAAGCATTAGTCAGGATAGGTCTACTTTAGATATTATTATTTTACTGACTGAAAAAATCGCTGATATACTTGAAAATAAAATCGGGCATGACAATATGAAATGGCTGTATAATTCACTTTTATCAAGTTCTATCAGTTCTGAACCTACCATGAGTTATAACAGGGAGTTATACAAAATGTTTGAAGAGATTCTGTCAGATGGCGTTCGTAAAGGAGAAATCAGGTCAGGTATTCCTGTCACTATACTAGCCAGTCATCTGGTTCTGGCAATCAGAGGAATTACCTTCGAATGGTGCATACGATATCCAGATTTCAATTTTAGAGAAGAATGTATCAAACAGATGGATATCTTACTACGAGGTATTGGAATCCCATAGAACTCCGGCTGCTTAAAAAAGATCAGTCCATATCTGATAACCATAACAGACATTAAAGAATTACCCGCGCGTTATACAGCATGGTGAACATTTCCCGGCGGGTTGTATTTCTCAACCCTTGCATCAATACTCTTGACTCAACATGGTTGGAGTGGTCATTATTATTGTCCGCGTCTTAGGGAACAAATCAACCTGGGTTATTTCTAAATTAATTTACAACGCAATATCATACTTTTGCCTCCGTTGAATTTGTGTCATTTTATATAGCTCTTCGGTTGCCAATGAAATTTTCGTCACGGAGAACTTCTTCGTTTGAGGATATATATATAAGGTATCATTATTTGTATTTAGATCTACGCAATCTCCCAGCTTGCAATAATCATATTCAATATGACAGGAGTAGAGAGATTGTGGCTTCCAAGTCAACTCATAGGGAGTAGAGTTATGACTTCCTTTTAGTAGAAATCCCCTCATATCATGAATCATAGTGGCAGAACCAAGATCAATAAATCCTTTTGAATTCGGGAGCGAATGAACTATAACTCTACTTTGGAAATGATAAGTTCCTGCCTCAATTTCCATTCGTACATTATCTCTTTGCCACTCGTACCAATCCGGAATATGAGAAAACTCTGTTTCTCCCTCTTCTGCTTTCAATTCTCCCAGGGTTGACATAGTCCATTTTTTCCCGCAATGATTACACCAGAGAGAATCCCCTTTGGAATCCATCTCATATTCTGTAAGACAATGAGGGCACTGATATAGTACCTTATGTAAACCCTTAGCCCGGTGTGGATATTTAATATGAATCCCCTTCTCCTTCTGCCATCTGAAATCATCATATTCAAAAGCCTGATCTAAGCCTTCATTAATCTCATTTACGGTTAATTCACGAATCTGTTCAGGAGTATATAAGAGTTTTAATTCCGCCTCTATCGGTTTAACAACACGATTTTTGGTATTCCAGAAGGGGGAATTGACATGATGTCCATGCATAATCAAGGTAACCACCGGAACATTCATTTTCTTAATCAGCTTTCCTAAAGAAGCCGGTAATACTGCATTGGTACCACATAAAGAATAGCGGGCTTCCGGGTAGAGAACTACGATGTCCCCCTGCTGAATGACATGAAGCATATTTTTAACCAGCATTATATCGTTGGTAAACTTTCTTGTGCATATGCATCCCACCAATCGCATCAACCATTCACGCTTAATAAACCCATCAATAGCTACCACATAATTTGCCCGATGAGGAAAGATAGCTGCTGTCATAACCTTAAAATCAAGAAATGAATTATGATTACACAACAGTAGATATGGCGGTTTAACTCCCTCCATGCCGACACGTTTAATAATTGCTTTGTGCCGAAGTGTATCGGGAATGCTTAAGGCCCAGGTTATCGGGCGCAAGTAAAACCGCTGCCTTAATGGCGGTAGTATCATATCAAATCTTTTATAATCACCTATCATATTTTATGCGCTCATATTGTTATACGAGTCCTATCCTTAATGGTATAACCTTATTATATCTTAATCGGCTATATCCGGCAAGAAATATCTGTATCAATTCCCCTGCATAAAGTGCTGACTCCACGTTTTAAACCTTCCTAAAATGCTTCTGCTTCTGTCTCAATGCCTGCAACTACTGTCATCCGCTCATTTTCCGCTCGATTTCAACTGTCATGCAAAGGGTTTCCTTGATTGCCACCTGGTATGTTTTCATAAAGCGAAATATCTACAATCAATACAAGGTTTAATATTACAATTATACGCATTAATAATTTTATATTCATCTTTCAAATTGTTGATTAGTTCATTAACTAAAGTGATAGTATCACCGTTTTTCCTTGTGGAACCATTAAAAATTAGCGTTTTCATGATTTGAACCCTCTAAATTCTAAATTTTCATAAACAGAATTATAATCAAACTTCAATGTCAAGTCCGGGCACGGACGCCCGGCACAAAAATAGCATATTGCCTAACTCCTGTACTACCGAATCAAGTTTGCAAATCTAGTTCTTACCATTATTGACATGCCACAGAAGCACTTAAATTTCCCATTTTCAGCCAAACAACCATCAACGCTATATATCGAAATCTACCGCACCAGCCACCCATAATCCTGCCTGCAATCCACAATATAATCAACAAACACTGTCTGATCCTTTATTTGATACAGAACTAGATAATATTTTTCAACAAACATCTTATGGTACTTATTTAATGGGATAAATTCTGCTGTAAGAAATGGGAATCGTTCAGGCATTATAGAAAGAGAGCGAATAGCATTCATAAGATCGTTTTTTGTCTTACGTGCAGCAGCAGGGCTTTTCTGTGCTAAAAAACATACGTGGCCCGCCAGTATTTGACGGGCACGCTCGGAAACAATAACTTTATGCTGAACCTTATTTTCCATGTTCCACCTCGTCAATAATGCTTTCGAGATAGCTGTCCAACTCATCCGGTGTAACTCCGGCACGGCCAACCAAGCGGTCTTCCTCAACAGCCAGCAGTTCTTCCCTTAGCTTCAGCATTTTTTCTCGACGGGTAAAAGCCTCTATATCCATAACCACGAGATCACCCTCGCCGTTCTTGGTGAGAAAAACAGGTTCTCCGGTGGACTTACACAAAGCAGCAATTTCATTATAATTTTGCCGGATACTTGCGGATGGTTTAATCTGCATGGTATCAACTCCTTATAGTAACATTCTAATCATATTATACTCTTTTCATGCTATAACATCAATCAGTAATTGTGCTATTCTACATAATACTGCGTAATATAGACAAATCCAAACACTCTACTTAAAAAACAGTGCAAGCATGTCTACACACTCGAGGTCTTATACTACGGAAAACTCAATTTTACCTTTCATATCTTTATTTCTGAAATTCCCGCCATCCGCTGCAAACATAGTGAAATTCGCAAAGTGCTGAAAATTCAGGATTTCTAGGTATCTTTCCTTTGAATTCCTATTACACACTTCACATGTGTTGGGTGAGGAATAGGAATGCAAATTTCCATTATCATTTTTCTTTTTTTTAATCTGCTTATGCATTTTACTCTGCACTGCATTAGAATA
>Ga0134103_1000779_pt1 | contig 35599 bp, 29 predicted proteins | sample 14_taG_2_FD_94445 | JGI IMG/M metagenome (GOLD analysis project Ga0134103, IMG submission 94445) | Switchgrass degrading microbial communities from high solid loading bioreactors in New Hampshire, USA - 14_58_20_212_A1 metaG | ecosystem: Engineered > Bioreactor > Semi-continuous > Anaerobic >...
CAATTCTATTGTTTCTCCGGCCATGGAGTTTAAGAAGGAAGGGCATGTTATGGGTGTCGGGGCTAAAATGTTTCTCATCGCCGGTCCGGTGCTGGTTTACGGAATATTTGCATCAGTTATCGCAGGACTACTCTATTTTATCTGGAAGCAGGTGATGTAGATGGCAAAAAGACTAGGGTCTCAGACCATAATATTGGACAAACAACCTGTTATCTTGAGCGGAGCCGGGATCGTAGGGAAGAAAGAAGGCGATGGGCCTCTGGCAAGATATTTTGATGATGTGGTGGATGACGAATATGCAGGAGAAAAGACATTTGAAGCTGCGGAATCCCGCATATTAAGAGATGCTTATTTTAAAGCCCTGGAAAAGAGCGGAAAGTCAGCTTCGGATATAAACATTATCCTTTCGGGAGATCTGCTGAATCAATGTACCGCAGCCAGCTATGCATTCAGAGACGTGGATATACCATACCTGGGTTTGTTCGGAGCATGTTCAACCATGAGTGAGTCTCTTGTCATAGCTGCCATGATGATAGATAGCGGCGCTGTTGACTATGCGGTATGCGCTGCCTCCAGCCATTTCTGTTCTGCCGAAAGGCAGTTCAGATATCCTCTTGAATTCGGCTCTCAAAGAACTCCAACGGCACAATGGACAGTTACCGGAGCGGGAGCGGTGATATTGGGTACAGAAGGGCAGGGCCCAAGAATAACCTGTATTACCCCCGGAAAGATAATAGATGAGGGTATCAAAGATTCCAACAACATGGGCGCGGCCATGGCTCCTGCGGCCTGTGATACGATAAGGAGCCATCTTATTGATACCGGACGAAGTGTGGATGATTTTGATATGATCCTTACCGGAGATTTAGGCAAGTTTGGCAGCACCATGCTGAAAGAATTGTTAAAAAGAAATAACATTGATCTGAAAGATAAACATAAGGATTGCGGTACGCTTATTTTTGACCTTGAAAAACAGGGAGTTGACTGCGGAGGCAGCGGCTGTGGCTGCAGTGCCGTAGTATTGTCAACATATATCTTGAATCTGTTTATGCAGGGAGCAATAAAACGGTTGCTTTTCGTTGCGACCGGAGCATTGTTAAGCCCCACGAGGATCCAGCAAGGTGAGACCATACCCGGTATCGCCCATGCCGTATTAATCGAAGCGTAGATTTGGAGGAAATCATATGAGCGAGATTCTAAGAGCTTTTCTGTTGGGTGGGTGCATATGCATAATAGGACAGGTATTAATTGATTTCACAAAAATAACGCCCGCCAGAATTATGGTGATTTTTGTGGTTACGGGAGTTGTTTTGGGAATCTTCGGTCTATATCAGCCTTTAATCGACTGGGGAGGAGCAGGAGCTACGGTCCCCCTTTTGGGTTTCGGAAATGTTTTGGCAAAAGGTGTAATGAAAGAGGTGGATGAGGCAGGTTTGCTGGGGGTATTTACCGGAGGTGTGAAGGCGGCTGCTGCGGGTATAACAGCGGCTATAACTTTTGGATATATTATGGCTATTATTTCTAAACCTAAGATCAAAAGGTAACGTCTAATAAGATATAAGATTTCATGAGTCAATATAAGTAATATATGCTATACTTAATTTTATGATATAATATCTGAGATGTATTAAAAAAAACTCAAGGCTTATGCCTTGAGGTTTTGTCTGTCATAAAACAATATTGTATTCAAAGGAGAAAAAAAGATGGCAGGAAAATCCAAAAGAAAAAGAATGAATAAAAACAATGCATTGATAGTAACAGCAGCAATCTTATCTTTAATGATACTGGCGGTAGTATTCGCTATTCTTTCAATGAAAAATCCAAATACTCCGCCTTCGGAAACTACGACTCCGATTGCTTCAGCTACTGATACTCCTGATGATACTCAGACACCGGTGCCGAGTGAAAGCAATACACCTACACCTACTCCTACCCCGACTCCGACACCTACTCCCATACCTGAACCTACCCCTATTAACGGAATAACACCTTATCCGGAGATTAAGGAGGACAGGCGCAGTACCAGCACAAAGACATTGCCTCCAATAAAGGCGTTGTATCTCAACAACACATCGGTCAGAAATAATCTGGATCACTATATTGATTTGGCCAACAGAACGGAAATCAATGCCTATGTTATCGATATAAAAAATGATACGGGCATACTTATGTATGATTCCGATATTGATGTCGTCAATAAAGCAAAGGCGGATACTCCGGGGTTTGATATAAGGACCGTAACCAAGAAACTCCATGACAACGGTATCTATGTTATAGCGCGTATGGTTACATTCAAGGATTCCACCATGACTGCATATAATCCTGATCTTGCGATCAAAAAAGAAAACGGAGAGGTTTGGGAATCGAATGGCATCAAATGGCTTGATCCTACCAAGAAGGAATGCTGGGATTATATTTTAAGTATTGCAAAAGAGGCTGTAAATTTTGGGTTTGACGAAATTCAGTTTGACTATATCCGTTTCCCTGAAACCAGCCTGTATACTTATAAAATGGAATTTGCTCCGGGACAGAGCCGTTCGGGAGCTATCGAGAATTTCATTCGATATATGAGAATAAACCTTCCACCCGAGACTGTTCTTTCGGCAGATATTTTCGGAATGCCGATGATTGCAACGAAGGATTACGGGGAAATCGGCCAGACTCTTGAAACTATAGGAAAAAGTCTCGACTACATTTGCCCGATGATATATCCATCCCATTATGCCAATGCGGCTCCAAAGGGACTAATGGCAAATGGGGTAGGCCAGACCATAAACGGAATAAATTTCACTCATCCAGACCTAAAACCATACGAAGTTGTATATAATACTCTTATGGTAGGGAAAAAACGTATTGAGAAAATTCCGGGATATAATTTGAATGTCCGTCCTTATATTCAGGGCTTTACCCTTAGTTCACTACCTTCTGGCTACTGGCAGAATTATGGTGTCGAGGAATACCAGGCTCAGATTAAGGCTGTTTACGATGCGGGCTATGATGAATGGATATTCTGGAATGCACCAAACACATATGTAGAAGACGCATTCAAACCTGAGTAGGCAAGGGAATTTTCTCGGAACCGGAGGTAAAAATGAATCTGTTGCAAGCTATAATTTTGGGTATAGTGCAGGGATTGACCGAGTTTCTTCCCATCAGCAGTTCCGGGCATCTGGTGTTGTTTCAGAACCTGCTGGGGGTTGATATTTCCACTCCCCAGTCCCAGTCAATGATAGTGGCTTTTTATGTTGCTCTTCATGTGGGCACTTTGTTTGCGGTAATGTTCTTCTTTCGGCAAAAGATTATGGAGATTATACGACATCCGTTCTCAAAGCTCCCTGTGCAAATTGTAGTGGCCACTATACCGGCGGTGATCATTAATTTTCTGTTTGGCGACTTTATAGAAAGTACATATTTAAGTACAGTCCTGCTGGGGCCGGGATTTTTGTTCACAGGCGCGGCACTCTTGATTTCACAGAAATTGGCCGATGGAAATAAAGGTTTGGAAGAACTTAAAACCAGTGATTCCCTTTTAATCGGTCTGGCACAGGGTGTGGCTTTACTGCCTGCGGTGTCCCGTTCCGGCATGACTATAACATCCGCTTTGATTTTAGGCCTGCAAAGAAGCTTTGCTGCTGACTTTTCTTTTCTGATGTCCATACCTCCCATTCTTGGAGGCGCGCTACTGGATGTACTGGATATCATTAAAGAGCCTACGGTTTCCTTTGAATCCATAAGCCTGGTCAATTTTATTGCCGGTATGGTAGCGGCAGGAATTACCGGATTTTTTGCTATAAAACTTATGATGAACGTTATAAAAAACATGAAACTGAAATACTTTGCCTATTATGTGATAACTCTGGGAACTCTTATAATTATAGGACAGTTGTTTTTCAGAGAGACTATAGAAATGCTTTTTTAGCATGATGAAAGGATATTGGCTATAACGTGAACATGGGAATGAAGGACATTGTTATTTTAGGAATAGAAACAAGCTGCGATGAAACCTCTGCCGCCGTTGTGGCAAACGGCCGTAAGGTGTTATCAAACATTATTGCGTCTCAGGTAGATTTACATGCCGAATATGGAGGCGTTGTTCCTGAAATAGCTTCACGGAAACATGTGGAGCTTATTCTGCCGGTTATAGATTCGGCGCTGAATGAAGCAGGGATCGCTTTGGAAGATGTTGACGCAGTTGCAGTAACATATGGACCAGGGTTGGTAGGAGCGCTTCTGGTAGGAGTCACTGCGGCGAAAGCAATCGCAGCAGCCCTTGATAAGCCTCTTATAAAGGTTCACCATATTGAAGGGCATATAGCTGCAAATTATATAAGCCATCCGGATTTGGAGCCGCCCTATATCAGTCTGGTCGCTTCAGGAGGACACAGTCATATAGTTCATGTTAAAGATTACCTTGATTTTGAAGTTCTCGGGATGACCAGGGATGACGCAGCCGGTGAAGTATTTGATAAAATTGCGAGGGTCTTGGACTTGGGATATCCCGGGGGACCTGTCATAGATAAACAGGCAAAACTGGGGAATCCGAAAGCCATTCATTTTCCAAGAGTCAACTTTACCGATGGCTCATATGATTTTTCTTTCTCAGGATTGAAAACTGCCGTTATCAATTTTGTAAACACCGCCCGCCAAAAGGGGGATGAGCTTAATATCCCGGATATATGCGCATCATTTCAGCAGGCTGTTGTGGATGTTCTGGTGGATCATACATTAAAAGCCGCGGTAAACCTGAATGTAAAAAAGATAGTCATTGCAGGGGGAGTTGCATCAAATTCTCTTCTTCGGGAAACGCTTCAGAGAAAAGCTAAAAAAGCAGGTATGGAAGCGCTTTTCCCTGCTCCCATATTGTGTACCGATAATGCCGCAATGATTGCCGCAGCCGGGTATTATTCCTTCTTAAAGGGCGAGTTTGCGGACTTGACTTTAAATGCCGTGCCTTATCTTGTTATAGGAGAAGGGCATAAACAATAACCATTTATCATATATTATTACCTATAATTGTAAATCAAGAGGTTGCGAAGGATCCTTTTCTGTCGACAGAAGGATCCTTCTTGTATTTTGAATACAAAATACATAAATCCACTCCAGTTTACTGACTTTTCCATGACAGGACATGATGGCTGAAAGCCGCTTAATAAGCGCTTATCACGATTTTACAAATAGTTACATCGCTTGAAATTTGTATGTCATAAAATCAATTATTACCTGTGAATTTGTTAGCTTTTTTGTCTGTGGAGACTGTGGAAATATTCATAAAAACAGCTTATATTGCCCACTTTATTTGTGGATAACTTTGTGGATATTGTGGATAAGGCTATTAAATGTCCCCAATGGATTTATACATCTCATATGTATTAAGTACTTTTTTCACATAATTCTGTGTTTGAGTATAGGGGGGGATTCCTCCGTATTTTCTTACAGCATTGGGGCCGGCGTTATAAGCCGCCAGAGCCAGTTCCAGGTCATTATCGAGTGATTTTAGCTGATAATACAGATATTGAGTACCTCCAAGTATGTTTTGTTCAATATTATAGGCATCGGTAACGCCAAGACCTTTAGCGGTTTCCGGCATTAACTGCATAAGTCCCATCGCGCCGGACGTCGAAAGCGCAAAAGGCTGAAATCCGGATTCTTCTTTTATGACAGCACGAATCAGTTTAGGATCGAGACCGAATTGCTTTGCGTATGTATTAATAGCCGCATCTATCCTGGGCATAAGTTCATTAATCTGAGTTTGTGAGAGACGGGGATAAACAGATTCATAAGAACCTGAAACCAAAGGGAACCTGGTTTTGGTACTTCCAACCGTTGATGGCTCAATATCGATAACCGGTGCTGCCGATTCTGCCAAAGCGGCGGCTGATTCATAGGTAGCCGAAGCTTTGCTGAGTTCCTGATCAAAGTCTGAAGTAATGCCTGAAGGAACATTCATTTTCACAGGCAGACGACTTTGAATCTCCGCTATTTTTTGCTTAAGTAAAGAAGAAATATTGGGTAAATCAGGTATATTCATCTCTTTTCACCTTTCCTGATAATTATATCGGAACAATTGCTCCTATTATACAGCTTTTTTTCATACACTGCCTCACCATTTGTCATCCTGTGCCCTCATTTATCATTCCGAGTATCCATTCTGTCATTTTAAGTACCCACTTTTGCCATTCTAAACGCTCCCTTTTGTCATTCTGATCCGAATACCCCTTTAGTCATTCTGAGCCCATTTTATGTCATTCTGTGTACCCTTTTGTCATTATGAGCTTCTTACCAAGAATCTTATTTTTATGTGTAAAATCTTCGAAGTGCGTGCAAAATAATGTAATGATAATTAAATAAATCGTTCCATGGGAAATTCGTCCGATTGAATTGAATTTCCGATTTCAGAGAATAATTGAAATGTATAAGACGAAAAATTTAACCAAGTCTTATTTCAGAAGGTTTAACTGATTGATTTCGTCTTATACATAGCACAAAATGGATGGTGATTGAATGAAGAATATTAAAAATAGTATTTTTTCCATAATTAGAAAAACCGGTTCTGCAAAACAGTTTTTATCCACCGCCATACGTTTTCTTTTGGTAATTTTGGTTATATGCATAATATACGGTGGCGCGACACAAAAGCAAATATCGAATAATATTGTGAGACTTCATATAGTGGCCAACAGTGACTCAGCTGTAGATCAGGAATTGAAACTGAAGGTCAGGGATGCTGTTTTACAACATATGCACGCAAAATATCCTGACGGAGCCACCCGTGAGGAAGCTTCGGAATACCTGAAAGCCAACCTGCCGTTAATCAAAGAGATTGCTGAAGGTGTGGTAAAAGAAAATGGTTCGGACCTTGAGGTAAATGCGCGGTACGGTGTCTACCCTTTCCCGACAAAGGAGTATGAAGGACTGGTTCTGCCTGCTGGTATGTACGAAGCTGTCAGGGTTGAATTAGGTTCTGCCAAAGGACAGAATTGGTGGTGTATAATGTTCCCGCCTCTTTGCGTTGCCGACGCCAATAGCCTTAAAATGGACGCTAAGGCAATGAATCAGCTGAGAGAGGGCCTGGGAGACAGTAATTACCGGCTTATAACCGATATTGCCGAGAATAATAATATACCTGTAAAGATAAAATTCCGTATCGTTGAGATTGTAGAGAATTCAAAGATCAGGATTGCCGAGATTATTAATAATCTGTTCTAGTGGCAAAATATCCTCGCCCGTTACCGAAGATGTCATTCTGAGCGGAGCGCAGCGGAGCAGAAAGATCACTTATGTGATACAAAAGATTCTTCGCTAACGTTCAGAGTGAAAAAATACTCATTGAAACAGCATTAATGTCAGTATATCATGTATAAATAAATACAGAATATGTGGAGGATTCTACTTGTGGACATCAAAATCCTTTACGAGGATAACCATTTGCTTGTTGCGGTAAAACCGCCGAATATACCTGTCCAGGGTGATATAACCGGAGCGCCTGACCTTTTGACTTTGTTGAAGGAAGATATTAAAATTCGATACAATAAGCCCGGAAACGTTTTTCTCGGGCTTGTACATAGACTGGACAGGCCTGTCGGGGGTGTAATGGTCTTTGCCAGGACCTCCAAAGCCGCCTCAAGGCTTTCTGAACAAATTAGAAACCATCAGATGGACAAAACATATCTATGTGTGGTTCAAGGCTGTCCGGAGCCTTTGAAAGGGCGTCTCACCGATACCCTACTGAAAGATAAGGAAAATAATATTGTTAAAGTGGTAAAGGAAGGTACTCCCGGAGCAAAAGAGGCAATATTGGATTATGAAGTGTTAAAGTCCTTACAGGGAATAAGTTTGGTAAAGGTAAGGTTAATAACCGGAAGAAGCCACCAGATCAGAGTCCAAATGTCTAATAACAGAACGCCTTTGTTAGGAGATAATAAATACGGATACCGGGAGGATACAAAGCATAACCTGGCGCTGTGGTCCCATCAGATTGGAATAAACCATCCTATAACAAAAGAGAGGATGTTTTTTACATCCTCTCCGCCTGACGAGTATCCATGGACACTCTTTACTTAACCGGAAACACTATTTTGGTCAAAAGTTCACTTTCGGGAACTTCACCAGGTGTATTCAAATAATATTCATATGAAATGCCTGCCGGAGTCAGTCCTTTTTCGGCCATCCAGGCGTTTATGGCGTCATATGCAGATGATATTTCAGAATATGGGCCTTTGTACATACCTTCCGCGTATTTGCCTTCAGGTATATTGCCGGTTTTGATCTCGCCCCGTCCTTCAATTGGTCTGGAAACTGGAAATCCCATTTCAACGTCAAGATTTTCCATATCCAAGTTATGATAAGCTGTAAACGGAGCTCCAACCGGTTGTTCTCCAATTTCCTGAAGGTACATGGCAATTAACCCGTATGATTTGCCGATTTCTTCGGAGAGCTTTGAAATCGAGGTTGTTTTACGTATTGATAATATTGGCTGGGATGCATATTGTTTCAAAGTTATCTGATGATCCATTATTATAACCTCCTTAAGCTTTTTCTTAAGTATAGCAGCCAATATATGACACCTGTATGTCATGGTTCTTCGGATGTATATTTTTTGTATATCTTTTTTGATAAGTCAGCTATTACCTGACGTAAATAGGGCGGTTTTATCACCTCAACCTCGGTTCCGAAACTTAGAATGAAGCCGTAAAGCCAGTGTCCGTCAGGCATCTCGGTTTTTAGAAGAAGTTTTCCGTCACTTTGCCTTTCCAGTTTATCGCCGAAATATTCAAAAGCAATGTTTTCAACTTCTTTTTCAAACAATAGTTGTAAACTTACTGTCTTGCCGGAGTATTCCCATTCGATATCGAAATTGGGAATAGTATCTTTTGTTTCCCTTGCTTCAAATCTCTGCTCGAGAACCTTAAGTTCTCTCATTCTTGACAGTTTGAAAAGTCTGAAATCCTGCCTCACTTGGCACCAGGCATATAGATACCAGCTTTGGCCTTTGAGGATCAGAGTGTATGGCTCAACGACACGAAAGGTTTTATTGGCACTGAAGTCTATATAATCAAACTGTATAAGATTACCATGTCCGATGGCTTTTTTGATGACTGAAACGCTTTCTCTGAGCGATTTGGTCGGACCCCATGGGAAAAATCAATTATAAGCTGTTGAATCTTTGGATCAATACTATCCAACTGTTCTGCGGGAATCAGGCTGCGGATTTTTTCCATAATGATATCATACCTTGTATCAGGCATTGTGGCGGATATCCCTTTTAAAGCGGAAACGACAGCTGACATCTCATCTTTGGTAAGGACGCTTTTATCAAGGCGATAACCTTTCGCTATAGAGATTCCGCCGTTTGAACCAGGATATGTAACTATGGGTATTCCGGCAAGATTTATAGCTTCTATGTCCCTGTAAATCGTCCTTACCGAAACCTCAAACAACTGTGCCAGTTCTTTGGCCTGTATTTTTTCTTTTCTAAGCAGTAGTACAATAATTGATACAAGCCTGTCCAACTTCATAATGAAGCACCCCGTCAATAGAATTGCACATATTTTACCATATAAGGATTAATAAACAAAGGGGAGAAAACATGCAAAACCCTAAAGGCATTCAGCCTTTAGGGTTTTGTTAGTTGAGGAAGGATTTAAACCATGATACTTATATTATTGCAGCCTTAGTTGCCCAGCTATGGATCGTTTTCTGTTTAGACCGGTCAAGTTCACGGTTCTATAACTATCTTCGTATCTTTGATGGTCACAATACTGGATTTTACCATTGAGCCCTGAGCGATCGTACCTTCCGCTTTATACTCTCCTGGGCTTGAAACTCTGGCATAGTATACCAGAGGTTTGGGAGGATCTTTTTCATCATATTTGCTTACCACAAAGGTAACCTTCTGACCATCAAATTGCCTGTACCAGCATCCTAATGTATCTCTGACTCCATAGCTCCACGGATTATCCAGAGGCTTCAATCCTGCCGGCGCGTAATCAGTGATTTCATAGGTATTGTCTATTGCTGTCCTGTCAATGGTATAGGTGATTTCCACCTTAACCACGTCATCAGCAGAAAAAGTTGTTTTTTCTTCACCTGTTACAGCGTCATAATACTTACGTTTTATAGTAATTCCTGAATCATTTTGCACATTTTCTGTGAAAGATCCGGTAAAGAGCGACAGTACCGATACATCACCGGTTACTTTTGTAATTTTCATAGTATCAATATTGACCGAAGGAATCCTGACAATCTCGCAGTTACCGTCTGAAAGTTCAACATTATAGGTTTTCCCGCCCATGGTATATGAGAAGGATGCCTTTGTATCAGAAAGGGCTTTGATTATTTCTGCAAGATACAAGACTTTTTCGACTCCGACATACTGGGTCCTGGAATAATTGTTCTGAACATACGCAAAGAGCTTAGATGCGTCGGGATTGCCTATCCTTGCGGCAAACGCAGCCGCCAGAGCGGTTTGTCTGTATGATGTATCGGTGTCGTTTCCCTTTACTTTTACCCGGATATATGGGTCTTTCAGCTCAAGTTCTGGAGCGACCCGTCCAGTAAAAATTTCATTTGCCTTTGAGAGATCACCAATGGCTTCGTATGCCATACCCAAATAGATGTAATCATCAAGGCTTAAATTTTCCACCTGTGCCGCCCTGTTAAGATCAAGCAGTACCGGCTCTCCCAATTCGGCCAGCCCAAACAGTGCTGCTGCCTGAATAGCTTTTTCAGTCATTACCGCGTTATAGAAATACATCTTTAATGGTTCGGTATCGGTTACTTCCTTCAATAACGGGGTTATAAGCGCTGTAAAGTTCATGTCGCTTCCGGCGTAAGGAAGTATTCCGTAGCCGCCGTCATCATTTTTGTAATCGGCGGGAGCTACCTCGATTGGTTCTATATAGTAGGCGTCGTTCTTTATTATTTCCTTAAGAAGAGATCTTGCATAATTCGATACAAGTTTTTGATCAAGCCGATTTCCGTATTCCCATGCGAGACTGTGGAGAGCGTTGATCATGTTTCCTCTTCCTGAATCTGTAAAAATCAATGTGGTGATTCCGCTCCTGCCACCCACCAGTTTCATACCGGCTGTGGCTTTATACTGCTTCACAGTCTCAATGGTTCTGTAAGAATTATGGACGGTGATTGTGCGGCTTAATGCGTCGGCCTTGCCTGATTCGGATCTGGCGGTCATTACTATTGTATAGGTGCCTTCGGTGAGAGCAGGAAGAGGAAGATTGACTCTCTCAAATGCTTTGGCCTGGGCGGTCTGCTTATAATTGGGCAATTCCTTTATCGTAAGTTCAAAAGTTACATTTTCGTTCTCGTCAAGTCCGTCTCCATAGGCCGTTAAACCTGCATAAGGCTTGTCTCCTGCAAGATAATCCAGGCTTAACGCATCGTTTATGAAAAATGGCATCGTAACCTTGACAGACTGTATCTCTGAGCCGGCATATAAATCAGGGGACACAGCGGCAGCTGCCAGACTGAAGGATGTAATATTGTCAGGCAGTTTGAAGGTATAAGAGCCAAGACCATTGGGACTCAGCGTTATTGTCTTGAATAATGCCGTATCCTTAAATTCTGATCGGACTGAAATGCTGCTTTCTTCATTCTTGGCGGCGGTAGGAGCAGGGATACGTACAGGGGCATCAGCAACTGCCTTTTGTTTCTCTGTAACCGCAATACCGTCTGATCCGGCTCTCGTGCCATATGCCGGGTTACTCCAATCATCACGATTGCTCATCCAACCGATGATTCCATCCCCAATCCAACTGTAAAGCTGTGCCAGAGGATCGGTATACTGACCGGAAAGCTTTAATAATGCTTCATCAACCAGTGAAATGTTGACTTTAGCAGACATGGGCTTTCCGTCAATATCAGTCGCTTCTATGGTGATTGTCATATTGTCGCCGGGTCTGTAGGTTTCCTTATCAGTCTTAATCTTTAGATTTATTTTCTTCTCTGTATTGTCATAAGTTATGGCTGTGTTGGTTTTTATATATGTCTTTCCGTTGAAGGCTATCCCGTAAAGATAGAAGTTGGGAGCATAATTTTCAGGAAAGACCATGCTTAAAGCTGTCTTACCGGTTACCTGACAGTTTTGAATGCCGTTCCTTGCCTCTATAAATAGTGTCGGCATGTCTTTCAAAGGCTCTTCTCTGTTATTTGTTATTTGGGCATTGACTGTTTCGCTGACTCTGTATGATTCTTTGTCGACTTTAAGCATGAAGTATTCATAATCGGAAGGATATCCTTTGTAACCGGTACTGTTGTATATCCAAATGTTATTTTGTACATTCCGGCCGTTTCCGTCCAGTGTTGCGATTTCAGCCATGTAATAACCTTCGTCGCCTGATTTAACCGGGAATTCATAACGTGCTTTTCCTTTGCCGTCGGTTATTAAGTTTGCCGAGCCTGCCGGAGTTTTCTTCTCACGGTATTCATAATTTTTTCTGACGACTTTGTTGATTGCATCGTACACCTCGCCGGTCTCAATCTTATCCCATGTTATATGTACCAGGTTAAGTTTGATTTGCTGTCCTGCGACTGCCTTACCTATAAAATTGTCGTTGGTATAATCAACATCGTTCAAGGTATCCAGGACAATCTTATTGACAGTAAGTTCTATAGATCCTTTATTGTTATTGATCTCGCCTTTGGATTGAATATATATATCGTTGGCGAATACTCTGAAATTATAGTATTCGGAAATGTCTCCGGTTTCGGGGAAATGAGCGTTGACCCTTATTTCGGCATAAGATTCGCCCTGCATATTTTCCTGGTATTTTGGTGTGTATTTGATTGTGAGTACGCCGTTTTTATCGGTAACTCCGTAACCTTCAACATAGCCGTTTATATCATTGATGTAATAATTTAAAGGCACGTTTGAAACGGGAGTACCGTCAAAGAAGGAGGCTTTTACAGTGAAGGAGATCTCTTCGCCTACGAATACGGTTTTTTTATCAGAAGTTATTTCAAGCTTGTATTGGGGCTTGATATAGTTTTCAACTTTGAAATAGCTGCTTGAAAGTATCTTGTCGCCTTCTTTGATGGTGATGGTATATGAGCCGGGGTCCAATTGAGGCAGTTTTATGTTTCCTTCAAAAAAACCTCCGTCGGTCTTAAGTTTCAGTGTTTCCAGCGGATTGGAAAGGAAGGGTAAGAACCATGACATAATGCCTGATCTCATGGGATAGTAGTAGCCGCCGCTGGCAAGCTCAACGGTGATTTCTTCAGGATGTGTGTTGTAAATACGACTCTTAACAAAACCCCAGAATTCCACTGTGTCGCTGGGTTTGTAAAGTGTACGGTCTGTCTGGATATAACACCAGTTGAGGCCTGTGCTTTCAGAATAGGTGTCATAATAGGGGTAACCGGCGTTAATAATGCTTACTTTTCCATTGGTAGTGGTTACTCTGTATAGTTTCAGATTTGATCCTTTATCATTGTTATTGTCTTTGAGGTTTGGGACTTTTACCAGTCCTGATGAATCAGAAAAGAACCCTTTACCAAGATCAAAGTCAAAAATCTCGGCACCTTTAACCGGGGCTTTTGACACTAAATCATTTAGCCAGAAGAGAGTATGGTCTTTATCTGAAATAGAGTATGCGGCTATGTCCGATATTTGTAAAAATGCCTGTGAAGAGAGGTCTTCGGTGGATAATTCCACCAGATAATATCCGTGCTCCAGTAACCTGGGCAACATCATGTATTTCTGCTGCCATGTCGATACATCAAAACTTTGTTTGAATTGCAGTACATGCTCAAGTTCAGATGTGTCGATTCTGCTTTTGCTTGACGTATAATAAGCCCAATAGGGAGTCTCTTCTTTCTTTCTTATGGCCTTTACAAAATCGTCCAGGGTTTTGAACCTGTACAGATTCAGGGTTACGTCAGCCGTGTCGATTTTATCTCTGAGATATAAATCAAAACCTATGGCAGGAGTTTCGGTAGTGCTGAATTCAAACCAGTTACCGTTCATATAAAGAGTGCCCTTGTATGGGTCGGCGGTTATTTTTTCATCGGGAGCGGTCTCAAATGAGAAGGTATAGTCTTCAGCCAAAGAAACTGTTTTATCGGCAGCGGTCAGACCTTTTTTTACAGTAACCGTGTAAATGGTACCCGGTTTAAGTTCCTTCGGGATAAAGACGGCCGTATATCCATTGGTCTCGAAACGTCCGTCTGTTTTGGGTGTGATTTCAAAAAAATCAGAAATGTTTTCAACATCGGGATATGAAAAATAAAGTTCAATACCTGTATCTACCGGGACATTGGAAGACTTGCCGGCAGGGAGACTGCCAAGAACCGTAAAGTCCCGCTTTGTCTGAAATGCAAAGCTGACTGTATTGCCGTCTGAAGTTTTTACATCAATAAAATATACCTTATTCTGTTCTAACGGCTCGGTCGGTTTCAGAATAAATTTTCCTTCAGCGGCAGGTTCTATGGTAAAGATTTCACCGCTTCGAATAGATACGTTTTCCTTTATGTAATCTATACTTAGCTTAGATTGGGAGCTTATTATAAAACCGCTGTCAGGCAATACTCCTGCGGCGTCCTCTTTTTCGGGAACAATTATAAAACCGTTTTTGTAAGTGTCGGCGGAAACTTTTATTATCGGCGAAAGCGGGTTAACAAACCACATTACTGAAACGCAAAGAACAAAAATCAGTATAATAGCCGTAATTCTTTTCCACATACCTTATACCTCCACATTATTATTCACTTATTAGACGAACGGGGATGAGAATGGTTTATTATCCCATAAATAATTATATAAGATTTATACCAATACCGGACAAATTGTTCTGGTGTTATGACGTACCTTCAATTTTTATATTTCATTGTGTAGAAATTTGACGTAAAATAGTTTAACGTGATATAAAGCGTGGTAAATTATATAACGTTGAATTTTTTCAATAATCTTTTTTACATCAGGCTGGATTTATCAAAGTTTTACAATGCCTGAACAAAATATAGCAGTATAAAATCTACACTATTGAGTAAAGGCGGGTTGGTAATGAAACTTTTTAAGGGAAAAAAAACACAATCAGTCAATTCATTTTTTAAAAAGGAAAGAATTAAAAAAGAAAAAATTAAAAAAGAAAGTATTAAAAATGAAAGTATTAAAAAAGTAGGTGTACTTTCAAGTTTAAAAACTAAATTATTAATTGGTTTTATAGTTTGTATAATACCAATACTTATAGTTGGGAACATATCATATAATGTCGCTTTTGATGCCATTAAGGAAACAGCGTCATCTGCGATGTTGCAAACAATGCAGCAGGTTAATGGAAAGATCGGATTAGCCCTCGAAAGTGTTGAAACAATATCAAATCAGATAATGTTGGATAATAAAGTAAAAGATTATCTTGCTATTGTGGGTGATGCTGAGAATACTGAGTTGGAAATACAATATGCCAATGAAATAATTTCACACCTGAATAGTTTGAGGAGCGCAAACAAACATTTGGATAGTATAACAATTCTGTCGGACACCAAGACCGTGCCCATCGCAACGATGCTTAGTGAATTAAAGTCAGGTGCTTATGCCGGTCTTGCAAATAGCCAAGTAATGACTCAGGCGAAGAGACTTGACGGAAGAGCATTCTGGATAGGATCTCACCCTGAAATTGATGAGTATAGAGCGGCGGCAGGATATGAAAAAGGCTACGGAGCATCCTTAATACGGCGTATAAAGGATAGATTTAGAGAAAAAGAGATGTTACTCATAATTGATGTCAGGACAAGTATTTTTGAAGAAAATCTCCAGGAAGTCAACTTGGGTAACAGAAGTGAATTGCACCTTATTAGCCCGGATGGAAGAGATATTGGAGTCCGTTTTGAAGATGGCATATGCCAAATTATCGATATATCAGATCCCAGTATCAATATAACAAGCCAGCCGTTTTATTCAAAATTAATTTCAGACGAGGAAATGACTTCTATTACAGATAAATATAATAATGATGAATACCTGATCATGCATACGAATCTTATCACTTCAGACGGTGATACAGGATATGACCTCGTAGGTCTTGTGCCTACATCCATCTTCAAGGATGCGGCAAGTGGAATAAAAAAAGTTACTGTTATTGTTAGTGCTGTTTCCTTGGGTATTTCACTAATAATAAGTCTTTTCCTCTCTCTGGGAATATCGAATGCTCTTAAACGTCTTTTAGAGACATCTCAAAAGATTGCGAAAGGAGATTTAACAGTAACTCTCAAAAGTAAGAGAAAAGACGAAATTGGTATCCTTACAGACAGTATAAATACCATGATAGACAGTATGCGGGGATTGATAGCGGATGCCGCAGCCACATCGTATACAGTTACAGAGTCGTCAAAGGTTTTAAAGAATTCTTCTGAGCAGATTACCACAGTTTCTGAAGAAATAGCCAAGACCATTCAGGAGGTTGCTACAGGCGCTACTCAACAGGCAGCTGACGCTGAGCAGGGAGCCGATACAATGTCGGATCTGGCGGCGAAAATTAATAATGTATCTCAGCATACCGATGCTATTGTGGAATATTATGATGCAACAATTAACTTAACCAAGGAAGGACTTGTGTCAGTTGAAGATCTTGCAGATAAGGCAAAAGAAACTACGGCTATTACACAGGAGATCATAAAAGATACTTATGAGCTTTCCGAACATTCGGAGGAAATCGGAAAGATAATTAAGGTAATAGACAGCATTGCCTCTCAGACCAATCTCCTGTCGCTGAACGCGGCAATTGAAGCTGCCAGGGCGGGAGAAGCCGGGCAAGGTTTTGCAGTGGTTGCAGAAGAAATCAGAAAACTGGCCGAGCAGTCGGCATCGGCTACAAAAGAAATTGCCAATATCATAAAGGATACTCAGCAGCAGACTGAAAGAGTTGTTGAAAAAGCTAGACAATCCGAAGGTATTCTTAAAACACAGAATATAGCTGTAAATAATACCATCGAGGTATTTAAAAAGATTGCAGATTCTATGGCTGAATTGGAAAAGAAGGTAAACGCAATTACTGAAGAAGTTAAAGAAATGAACACCTATAAGGATAAAGCTGTAAACGCAATTTGCAATATATCTTCCGTGTCGCAGCAAATAGCTGCAGCCACCGAGGAAGTATCAGCTTCGACTGAAGAACAGGTAAGTTCTATTGAAGAACTGTATTCACGTGCAATAGAACTGGAAAATGCAGTCGGTAAGCTTGAAGCGACCATAAAAATCTTTAAACTGAATTAATGTACCAGTATTGAAAGTTTGTATCCAAAGAGCATGGATAAATTAATTGATTAATCTCCATGCTCTTTTCATATTTTGATATAGCTAAAATAATAAAAACGACAATAAAACATGTAAGATTGTTATAATTATTATCATATCCTTACCTAGACTTTTTATAAACCAAGTGTTAAAATAATAACAAATTCTGTTAAGTTAAGTTATTAGATGAGGAATGGAGTGAACCCTTTATGGCAAGAGTGTATAATTTTTCAGCAGGTCCAGGTATGTTACCCGAAGAAGTACTGACCCAGGCCGCAGCAGAGTTACTGGATTATAAAGGCTCCGGTATGTCGGTTATGGAGATGAGCCATAGATCTTCCTTGTATGAAGAAATACAAAACAGAGCAGAAAGCAGCCTTCGTGATATAATGCACATTCCTGATAACTACAAAGTATTGTTTTTACAGGGCGGTGCCCATCTTCAGTTCTCCATGATCCCTTTGAATTTAAAGAACAACGGGAAAGCGGATTATTTGGTATCCGGTAATTGGGCAAAGAAAGCCTGTCAGGAAGCCAAGAAGTATATTGATGTAAATGTTGTCGCATCTTCGGAAGACAAAATATTCAGTTATGTTCCAAAATATGACAAATCAAGCCTGTCATGTGATGCCGATTATTTGCATATAACCACCAATAATACTGTTTATGGCACCAGAATAAGACAAAAGGACATAGTATGTCTGGAAAATGTTCCACTTGTTGCCGACATGTCTTCCAATATCTTATCCGAAGTTTATGACGTGTCCAAATTTGGAGTTATATATGCAGGGGCACAAAAGAATATGGGACCTGCAGGAGTAACAATTGTCATTATCCGCGATGATCTTATTAAAGAAGTCGATCCTCAGATCCCAACCATGCTTAAGTACAAAACTCATGCCGATAGCGGTTCCTTATATAATACACCTCCTTGCTACAACATCTATATCTGCGGTTTGGTGTTTGAATGGGTCAAGAAAAACGGCGGTGTTGAAGCGATGCAGAAAATCAATGAGGAAAAGGCTCAACTTCTTTATGACTTCATTGACAATTCAAAATTGTTCAAAGGGACTGTCGAGAAATATGACCGCTCCATCATGAATGTAAACTTTGTAACCGGCAGTGAAGAGTTGGATAAGAAATTTATTAAAGAAGCCGCTGAGAGAGGAATCGTAAATATTAAGGGTTACAGGACGGTAGGCGGCATGAGAGCAAGTATCTACAATGCAATGCCTATTGAAGGCGTAAAGGCTCTTGTGGAGTTTATGAAAGAATTTGAACTAAAAAACTCTTAAACTGATTTAAATACATATTACAAAAAAGCAACTATCGGAACGATGGTTGCTTTTTTGCATAATCAGTGATTCAGATAATATCAGAGAGTTCTACTTTTATGTTTTCTTCGTGGTTAGGCATAAATTCTCTTCCTATAAAAGCCTGAGATTCATTTTCTTTAACCAATCTGATCGGCAACTCTATAGTAAATGTCGAACCTTTTCCTAAGCGGCTTTTAACGCTTATATGTCCGTTATGAAGATCCACTATGGATTTGGCGATTGAAAGGCCCAGGCCGCTTCCTTCATAATTTCGTGATAATGAGCTGTCTACCTGCATAAAAGGATCAAATATGCTGTCGATTTTATCCTCCGGTATACCAATACCTGTATCCTTTATAGATATGTAAATAGTGTTTTCTTTTTTCCTGATTTCTACGCATATATTACCTTTCTGAGTAAATTTGATGGCATTGGATATGAGGTTTAAAACAGCACGGGTTAATTTCTCCTGGTCAAAAGCGGTTATTATCTCTTTATATTTCGTTTTCAGAGTTATTTTTAAACCTTTGTCCGCAGCATAAGGCTTTGCATTATTTACGATGTCTTCAAGAGTTTCCACAATATTATGGTTTGCCAGATACAGATTAAGATTTCCAGAGTCAAGCTTTGAAGAATCGATCAGATTATTGATAGCTCTTAACAGACGAAAACAATTCTTCTTCATCAGATTATTATACGCTCTGAACTTATTGCGATTGTATTCCTGGAAAAGATCCTCATCCATCATTTCGAAAAGCTGGATGGAACCTAACACTACATTCAAAGGAGTACGAAGCTCATGGTAAATATTATTGTAGAGTACATCTTTTGAAGGACCGGAATTATTTGATAATTTAAAAATTGGTTCCCTCAATAATACGTGTTGATAACCACCATGAGAATTATTCTCATTTTCGTAATAATACTTAATATCCCCCATGATTATCATGCTCCAATCCACCAAACGATTAATACCTAGTTAGTTTGCACCAAGATGTTTTATTTACCAACTTATTATATTTACTGCTGGAGTTTTTTTCAACATGTATTGGTTAACAGCGTGTTTTTTTAACGGTTTTTAAAATGGGAAATGCAGGGAAATAGGAATATAACTTGATTATAGCAGGAAAAATATGTTATTTTATGCGGTAAAACCTCGCCTTGCCTTTTTAGACTTCATAAGATATGATTTAATATGATTAAATGGTTAATATATAGATAAATACTTTTTTACGGGAGGTTAGGATGCGTATTGCATCCTTTAACAATGATGCAGTTAAAAATAGATGACAGGATATTGCTAAAAGTTGAAAAACCGGCAAAGTATACCGGCAACGAATGGAACATGGTAAGAAAGCCTCTTGATAAAATCAAGATGCGTTTTGCCTTTTGTTTTCCTGATGATTACGAGATAGGCATGTCTCATTTGGGGATGAAGATCCTCTATCATATATTAAACAAAAGAGATGATGTTTATTGTGAGAGAGCTTTCGCGCCATGGGTCGACATGGAAGGGTTGATGAGGGAAAACGATCTGCCCCTGTATACTCTTGAGACCTATACGCCTTTATCGGAATTCGACATGGTGGGGTTTACTCTCCAGTATGAAATGAGCTTTACGAACATTCTAAATATGCTGGATTTGGGGCGGATACCGTTATTCGCCAGTGAGCGTACGGAAGGTATGCCTTTTGTTATCGCAGGGGGACCCTGTGCCTGCAATCCTGAGCCCTTAGCAGATTTTTTCGACTTTTTCGTCATAGGTGAAGGTGAAGAAGTAATCAACGAAATCGTTGATGAATATATATGCTGGAAAGAGTCAGGAGAAAGCCGGAATGAGTTTTTAAAGAGAGTCTCAGGTATCGAAGGGGTTTATGTTCCGTCCTTTTATGATGTTATTTATAATGACGACGGGACTGTAAAGAGTGTAACTCCTAAAACACCGGATGTCCCGGCCAGAGTAAAAAGACGTATTATAAAAGACATGGATTCGGTCGATTTTCCGGAAGACATTATTGTCCCTTATATCGGGACTGTTCACGACAGGATCATGCTGGAAGTTTTCAGGGGCTGTATCCGAGGCTGTCGTTTCTGTCAGGCAGGATTTATTTATCGTCCTGTCAGAGAGAGAAGTTACGAAAAACTCTGTGAAATTGCCAAAAATTCTTTCGAAAGTACTGGATACGATGAAATATCCCTGGTATCTCTAAGTACCAGCGATTATTCGGCGCTTCCTGACCTGTGCAATAACCTTATAGAATTTACAGAGAAGGAAAATATCAGCCTGTCTTTGCCGTCTTTGAGAGTGGACAATTTTACCCTCGGTTTGATGGACAAGGTATCCAAGGTTCGAAAAAGCGGACTGACTTTTGCTCCGGAGGCCGGAACGCAAAGGCTTAGGGATGTTATCAACAAAGGAATAACCAACGAGGATCTTGTTGCCTCAGTCAGACTTGCAGTTAGCGGCGGATGGGATCAGGTCAAATTGTATTTCATGATTGGCCTGCCTACCGAGACAATGGAAGATGTGGAAGGTATCTCAGAACTTTCAATAAACCTTATTGAATCATGCAGAGATGTTATCAGGCAGGGCAAAGCCCTTAATATTACATTAAGTACCGCCTGTTTTGTTCCAAAACCATTTACTCCTTTCCAATGGGAGCCGATGGATGAAATGGAAGTTTTGATGAAAAAACAATATCATTTGAAAGATCTTATTAAAAAGCGGACAAAGAACATCAAATACAATTATCATGACGCTAAGATAAGTTTTATGGAAGCCGTGCTTGCCAGAGGGGACAGGAGACTTGGCAAGGTCATTTATACCGCATGGTCAAAAGGTTGCAAGTTTGACGGCTGGGATGAATTCTTCTCATATGACAAATGGATGGAAGCATTTTCTGAATGTGATCTGGACCCTAAGTTCTATGCAAACAGAAAAAGGGAATATACGGAAGTTTTGCCCTGGGATCATATTGATATGGGAATTTCCAAGGAATTTCTGATAAAAGAGAATCAAAAGGCCTACGCAGGCGATTTGACAAGAAATTGCGCAGCAGGCTGTTCAGCATGCGGAGCCCAGGCCTACAAAACAGGCATCTGTACCAAAACAAAGCGGGGTTTGATTTATGGCGAAAACACTGAGGTTTAGGTTTTCTAGAGGACAAAAGTTAAAATATATCGCGCATTTGGATATTTTGAGAGTCTTTGAGCGTGCTGTCAAACGAGCAGGGATTTCGGCGGCCTATACTCAGGGTTTTAATCCCCGGCAAAAGCTGGTTTTCGGGTTGCCTATGTCGATAGGCCTTACCAGTGAGTCCGAGTATGCGGATATAGAGCTGGCAGAAGATATGGAACCTTGTGAATTTATTGCAAGGATAAATAAGGGATTGCCTGAAGGCTTAAAGGTGGAGGAAGCAGTGCCCCGGAACACGCGGGATAATATCATGAATCAGATTGCCGCCGCCAGGTACGAAATTGTTTTTGAAGTTAAAGAGCCCAAAAGCCTCGTAGAAATTGAGCAAATGATACATGATTTTCTTTCGAAGGAAGATATAACAGTTGAAAAAAAGACCAAAAAAGGTTTTAGACCGGTTAATATAAGACCATTGATTTACTCTGTGTCTGCTGAGAAAATGGCTGAAGGAAGATTCAGGCTGAACGCGTTCTTAAGCGCCGGAGCCGAAAATAATTTAAGAGCTGACCTTTTCATGCAGGCTTTCTGCCAGGAAACAAAGCTTGAAATAGAGATTGTTTCAATGCATCGCAAAGCTCTGTATGCGGCAGCCTGCAATGAATGGAAAGACCCTTTTGAGGTAGCGAATGATTAAGGATGTTCTTGTTGATGTAGGCGCGAATGAAACCCGCCTGGCCATTCTCGAAGATGGTGTGGTATCGGAAATACAAATAGAAAATAACCAGGAAAAAAGTCTTGTGGGGAATATCTACAAGGGTAAAGTTATGCGCGTCCTTCCGGGGATGCAGTCAGCTTTTGTTGATATCGGTCTTAAAAGAAATGCTTATCTTTACGCAAAAGATATTATGCATGAAAAATATGATGAAGATGGTTTTGAGCTAATTCATTCCGGTGATCTTCCCAATATTTCAGATGTTCTGAAACAGGGGCAGGGAATAATAGTACAGGTTATAAAGGATGCAATGGGCGAAAAAGGCCCAAGAATTACCACTGTTATATCTATTCCCGGAAGTTTTACTGTGTTTTTTCCATATGGCAGCACGATAGGAATCTCAAAAAAGATTGAGGATCAGGAAGAGCGCCGGAGATTAAGACAGTTGGTTGAATCGGTTAAGCCCGACAATTGCGGGATAATCGTAAGGACCGCTGCAGAGAATGTTCATGAGGATTTATTGATCGAAGAGATTAAAACCCTCTCATCGCTTTGGGAAAGCATTCGGGAACAGGAAAAAAAGGTAAATTCGCCAAGCCTTCTTTACGGACAGCAAAGCCTTGCAGAACTTGCCGTCAGGGAACATCTTGCCTCAAGCAACCGTTTTATTGTAAACGATAAGGAGACTTACAAAAAAATACTTTCATTACTTGGGAACGAAACATCAGGCCTGAAGGAAAAAGTTGAGTATTATAATAAAGAATATGACATGTTTGAATATTATAATGTTCAAAGCGCTCTAAAAGAGGCTCTTTCCAGAAAGGTATGGCTTAAGAACGGAGCCTATTTGGTTTTTGATTATACCGAGGCCATGACGGTCGTCGATGTAAACAGCGGTAAATTTGTAGGAAATGCCGACATGGAGGAAACAGTTTTTAAAATAAATATAGAAGCTGCAAATGCTCTGGCTCGTCAAATCCGGTTAAGAAACCTAAGCGGTATCATAATAGTTGATTTTATCGATATGAAGAAAAAGGAGCATCGTCAGCAACTTTTGCAGCATCTGCGCGAAGTCGTCAAAGCCGACAAAGTACCGACGGTAGTTGTCGGCATGACCAATTTGGGACTTGTTGAAATAACGAGAAAAAAAGTTAATTTACCTCTGGCTAATCATTATAACCATTAGGATTGTTTTTCTGCCATCTCCATGCATCTTCGCACATTTGATAAATATCCCTTGTTGCTTCCCATCCCAGTTCCTTTTTGGCTTTTGACGGGTCAGCAAAACAGATGGCTACATCACCCGGCCTTCTGGGAAGGATTTTATACTTAATGGTTCTGCCGCTTACTTTCTCGAAGTTTTTAACTATATCCAGAACACTGTATCCTTTTCCTGTACCTAAATTATATATCGCTATGCCGGGCTTTTCCTTAAGTTTTTCAAGAGCTTTCAAATGTCCCAGCGCAAGATCCACAACATGGATATAATCACGGACACCGGTCCCGTCGAGAGTATCGTAATCATTTCCGAATACGCCTAAATACTCAAGTTTGCCAATAGCTACCTGAGTGATATAAGGCATGAGATTGTTGGGGATGTTTTTGGGATCTTCACCCATTTTCCCGCTTTTATGGGCTCCTATGGGATTGAAATAGCGTAGTATGACGATGTTCCAGCTATTATCGGATACATAGAGATCTTTCAGAATATTTTCAATAATGAGCTTTGTCCTGCCATAGGGATTAGTGGCCGACAGGGGAAAATCCTCCCTGATGGGGACGGTTTCGGGATTTCCGTAAACTGTTGCAGAGGAACTGAAAACTATATCCTTGACACCGTGCTTTTGCATTACCTCACACAGCGTAATGGTGCCGGTTACATTGTTATGATAATATTTCAGAGGTAGTGAAACCGATTCGCCCACTGCTTTAAGGCCGGCAAAATGAATGACAGAATCAATTTTTTCCTTCTTGAAAATATAGTCAAGGGCTTCTTTATCCAGCAAATCGACCTTATAAAAAGTCAGTTTCTTTCCGGTTATCTCCTGCACTCTTTCAAGAGCCTTTTCGGATGAATTGATTAGATTATCAACTACGATTATTTCATAGCCGGCATTTAAGAGTTCCACACAAGTGTGGCTGCCGATGTATCCTGCTCCGCCGGTAACCAAAATAGCCATAAAATCTCTCCTGGTATATATTAATTTAATAAAGATTAATAAAGAGAATACACCACATATTATTTTTTTATTATAACAAAATTTATGGCGAATTTGCGGAAAATATTTAAAATTTGGTTTAGCTCCGGCAACCTTTGGATAAATGATAATAATAAGGTTGCCATTTACAAGAAAAAAGATAGTATTATTTAATTATAAACTTTATTGGAATAAAAGGATGTGACTTAATGGCCGAAAGTTCAAAAAACAGGGATACTGTAAAACAGGATTGGTACCGTTTGGACAATGCGGCCTTAATTTATCCTTCCATACAATCCGACCGCATAACTACGATGTTTCGACTTTCCATGACTCTTAAGGAACAGGTTGACCCAAAGATATTACAGGCATCCCTGGAAGAGGTGATCAACTGGTTCCCTTTTTATCGTGTGCGCTTAAAAAAAGGTTTCTTTTGGTATTACCTTGAACATAATCCGGCGCTTCCACGTATAGAAAGAGATGTTCGTTATCCATTGGGCAGGTTGCATCCGAATATGGGTACCCATTATCTGTTCAGGGTTAGATATTGGCAATCCCGTATAGCGGTAGAATTCTGTCATGTGCTCACCGATGGCACCGGAGGGATGACATTCTTAAAAGCGTTGGTTTATAACTATTTAAAAAGAAAAGGAAAAGATATCGGCGACCCCGGCGATATTCCAGTGGGTGAACTTCCTGAGGAAGCGGCGGAAGACGCATATAATCGCTTTTACAAAAATCCCCTGCCCCTACCGGATAAAGGGAATAAGGCTTTTCACATAAAAGGGAAATTACTTCGTCCTGGCGCAATCATGATCACAACCGGTATTATACCTATGGACGCCATAATAAAAGTGGCAAAGAGCTATAATGTTTCATTGACGGCTTTTCTTGTAGCCGTATACATAGATGCGCTGCAGGAACTCCAGGACAGCCTGGTCGCACAAAACTTCAAAAAAAGGCCTATAGCTTTGCAGGTGCCGGTTAACATGAGAAGTATATATCCCAGTAAAACCTTAAGAAACTTTTCTTTGTTCGTAATGCCGGAGATCGATCCTCGGCTCGGCAAATACAGTTTTGAAGAAATCCTGCAAATAGTTAAGGAAACGCTTATTACCGAGACCAATGAAAAAGCAATAAGCAAATCGCTCGCCAGAAACGTGGGGGGACAGCGGAACTGGATAGTCAGAGTAATACCGCTGGTTTTTAAAAAACTTTTAATGCCGTTTTTGTATACCCGCATGGGAGAAAACCTCTGTTCGGGTACCCTGTCGAATTTAGGTCTGATAAAGCTTCCTGAAGGAATGGCAAAAGAGGTTGAAAGGATCGATTTTATTCTGGGAACAAATCCAATAAATAAAACGGGATGCGGAGTTTGCGGATACCATGACAAACTGGTGATCAATTTTGCCGGCAACATAAGGGATAAAAGTGTGGAACGTCTGTTTTTTACAAGGCTTATTAAAATGGGTATTCCTGTTAAAATAGAAGTTAATGAGCAAATAAAAAAGAACCTTTAAAAAGGTATAGGAGGGATATCTGATGGCATATTGTGTCCGATGTGGTGTGGAATTGCAGAAAGGTTTGAAATATTGCCCGCTTTGTAATACCGAAGTTATTTTGCCTGATGAAGAAAATACTGATGAAGGTATACGTCCATTTTCTGATCGCATACCCCGTGATGTGCGTCCAAGAGTGAATCTTGCTCCCAGCCGGGCTTTTGTTTTTCTGGCCACTTTTGTTATTCTGGTGCCCCTTCTTATAACGCTGATTATTGATTTTACAGCAAACCGCACCATAACCTGGTCATTTTATCCTGTCACATCCCTTGTGCTCTTGTGGATACTTATAGCATATCCTTCATTGCTGAAAGGCCATACCCCTTTTCAGATTATTACAATAGATATGCTGTCCATAGCCATATTTCTCATGTCCCTGGATCTTCATTCGGGGTCTTTTCCCCAGTGGTCCCAATATCCTGCGCTGGCTTTGCTCCTGTTATGGATATACATTGCGGCTCCTTTTCTGTTTACATGGAAACGGATTTACCTTGTAATAATCACCTGGTTTTCAGGAACTGCTGCTTTCCTGTATGCCCTGGATAAATTTACAGACGGAAAAGACTGGTTTTATCCTGTCGGATTACCTATATTGTTACTTACCGGATTTGCCGTGGCCATTATTGTGTTGTCGGTAAAAAAGTCCAATAGTAAACCACTTTTGACAATAGGAACGGCAGCAATTGCTCTTTCTGTTTTAATGATTGGTATCGATATAGTGTGTAATTTGTATGTTAAGAAGTTATTTATCGTAACCTGGTCCCCTATACCGGCTGTCGTTTTTATACCGAGTGCCATATTCCTCTTTATTGTCGAATACAATCCCGAGTTTAAAGCTTATTTGCTTAAGAAATTTCATTTATGAATTTATATGCCCGGACGGTCCGGCTCCGGGTTGTGCTTGTATTAATATGCAGTGTACATGTATAATTAAATATAAATAAATAAATAAAATATTTTTTGGGTGGAAATATATTTGAAAAAAGTTGGCATAGTTGTTGGAAAAAATAAAGATATTAACTACAGAGACACAAATTTAATAGCGGAAAAGCTATTGGAAAAAGGATTGGAAGTAATGGTGGAACCGGATGTCAAAGCCGGTCTTAATATTGACGTAACTGAAACAGACTCAGTTTATAAGGACTCTGATCTTATTATTTGTGTCGGCGGTGATGGTACTTTCTTAACAGTGGCCCGGGGAGCGTTTCCTTATAAAAAGCCCGTACTGGGAGTCAATAAGGGAACGGTTGGATTTCTGGCCGAGGTGGAAACCGGTGAAATAGAGATGGCCATAGACAAAATTGTTGCAGGAGAGTATCATGTTCAGCCGCGAATGGTTTTGGATGTGGAAGTTATCCGAAATGGCAGGAGTATTTATAATAATATTGCAATAAATGATGCGGTTGTCTCAAGAATGGCTCTTTCCCGCATTATCAGACTTAAAGTAATGATGGACGGCCAATTTGTAGATTCATATGCCAGCGACGGCGTTATTGTATCAACACCTACAGGTTCAACCGGATACTCCCTTTCGGCCGGCGGGCCCATTGTGGCGCCTGATATGAGGCTGATGCTTGTTTCTCCGATTTGTCCTCATATCCTGTATTCCCGTTCTTTTATTATAGCGGACACAAAGACCGTCACTATAAGTATAGCCGGCAGTAAAGAGGTAGACGCAATACTCACTCTGGATGGCCAGGAGGGGTTTCCCATTGAACCCGATGATGTTGTTTCGGTTAAAGCATCTAAGGATAATGCCCTTTTTGCAACAGTCAAGAATGTTAATTTTTATGATGTATTAAGAGCAAAGATTCGTAACACATAACCAGAATCAGAAAAATTATTATGGAGGGAAATCATGAAGTATAGCCGTCACGCCAAGATACTGGAGATAATCGAGAATTATGAGATTGAGACACAGGACGAACTGGCAGAAAAGTTAAGGGAAGCGGGAATGGATGTAACTCAGGCAACAATTTCTAGGGATATTAAAGAGCTCAGACTTGTAAAAGTCCTTACGCCTAACGGGAGATACCGTTACTCAGCCATGAATTCTGATTCATCCAATATGAATGACAGATTGCTGGTAATTATCAAGGAAGCATTCGTATCCTGCGACTATGCAAATAATATTCTCGTTATCAAAACCCTTCCCGGAATGGCACAGGCAGTGGCCGCAACAATTGATTCACTGGGTTGGAACGATATTGTTGGTACCATAGCGGGTGATGATACAATGTTGGTTATATGCCGGGCAGAAAAGATAGCTGAAGACCTTATGGACAAATTTACCCGCATGGTGAGGGGAGTGTCTTAAAAAAGATGCTGGTCCAACTTGAAGTCGAAAACGTAGCTATAATAGAAAAACTAAAGTTACCCATGCAGGAGGGATTTACCGTACTTACCGGAGAAACCGGAGCGGGTAAATCCATTATTATTGATTCATTAAATGCTCTGTTGGGTTCAAGGGTTTCGAGGGAACTTATTCGTTCCGGAGCCGAAAAGGCATCTGTTCAGGGACTGTTTTCCTATGATCCGGACAAAAGCAATAAACTTGATGAGCTTCTGGATTCTATGGGAATAGAACCCCAGGAAGACAAAAGCATATTGATTTCACGCACATTTACTGAATCGGGAAAAAATATTTGCCGTGTCAACGGTACCATGGTTACCGTCGGGATGCTGAAGGAAATCGGTCAAAGGCTGGTGGATATACACGGCCAACATGATAACCAGTCTTTATTGAGAACTGAAACGCATATTGAATTATTGGATTCTTTCGCCGGAGAACAGCTTGCGACGGTAAAGGAAGAATACAAGGCTTTGCTGCGGGAGCTGAATTCCTTAAAAGCAAAACTTAAAGACCTCGCCGGAACGGATAAGGAGCGGGAGCGTACGCTGGACATGTTGAGATATCAGATTGACGAGATTGAAGCCGCAAGATTATATATCGGCGAGGATATCGAACTTGAGAACAAGAGTAAAATACTTGCTCATGCCGAAGAGATAATTTTAGCATTTTCAAATGCCTATAAATGGCTTTATGGCGATGACGGAGAAGATGACAGCGCCCTTGATAAAATAGGCTTATCTTTGGATGCAATAAGGAAAATAGAGGATCTTGATCCCGAATTTATGAATATCGGCGATGCTCTTGAAGATATTAATGAAAAGCTGAGTGATGTAACCAGAGAGATACGGATAATAAGAGACGGGACCGAGTATGATCCGCAATTGCATAAGCATATTGAGGAAAGGATAAGTTTGATTCAGGAGCTGAAACGTAAATACGGCGATACTATAGAGGATATATTAGAATATTTGAAGGATGTAAAAAAACGGCTTGATGAGATCGAACGAAGTGAAGAGCTGATAATTCAGCTTAAGAAGGAGATCGAAGAGATCGAAAGAAAATTACATAAACTTTGTGAGATAATGAATAAATTAAGAAAGGATGCTGCAAAAAAGCTGGAAGAAGGCATACTGAACGAACTTAAGGATCTTGAAATGCCTAAGACCCGATTCGAAGTATCGGTTGTATCATGCCCTGAGGAAGGATTTACCGAAAACGGAACCGATAAAGTCGAGTTTCTGTTCTCACCTAATTTGGGAGAACCTTTAAAACCTTTATCCAAAATTGCGTCCGGCGGAGAAATGTCAAGGGTCATGCTGGCAATCAAAACTATTTTGGCTGACATTGACGACATACCGACACTTGTGTTTGATGAGATTGACACAGGCGTAAGCGGAAAGGCCGCTTCAAAGCTTGGAGAGAAACTCAAGACAGTGGCAAAAGGCCATCAGGTGATATGTATAACTCACCATGCCCAAATAGCCAGTCAGGCAAATATTCATTATCTTATTGAAAAAGATGAAAAGAACGGACGCACGCTTACTATGGTAAAAAAGCTTGATGGAGCTGACAGAGAGAATGAGATAATAAGGCTGCTGAGCGGCGAGCATGCTACCGAAGCGGCGAAAAAACTTGCACGTGAACTGTTAGTACAGGGATAGATTGGAGTGGAATATGGTTATTAAGAAAGCAGAATTTATTAAATCAGCGATGGACCCTGACCAATACCCCAATACGGCATGGCCGGAGATTGCATTGGCAGGGCGTTCCAACGTGGGGAAATCATCGCTTATCAATTCACTTGTCAACAGAAAATCACTTGCAAGAACTGGAAATACTCCAGGTATGACACGGATTATTAACTTTTATAACATCAATGACAAAATGATCCTGGTGGATTTGCCGGGATATGGTTACGCGAAAGTTTCCAGACAGGAAAGAGAATCCTGGGGACCGCTTGCCGAAACATATTTAAATTCAAGAGAGAATTTAAAGATGATCCTGCTATTGGTGGATATACGGCATGAACCAACTCCGGATGATGTTATGATGTTCAATTATATATTAGAATCCGGCAAAGATTATGCCATTATTGCAACAAAGGCTGATAAAATCAGCAGGTCAGACTATAAGAAACATATGGACAGAATAAGAGCCGTACTGAGTTTGGATAATGACCACGAAATTATTGCTTTTTCTTCGGTCAAGAGGACGGGTATAGACGAAATATGGTCTAAAATTAAGACAGTGTTGGGGTGAGACTGTATGGTAGCTGAGATTTTGGCTGTAGGCACCGAATTGTTGATGGGGCAAATTGTGAATACCAATGCCCAATATATTACAAAAAGACTTAACGATCTGGGCGTGAATGTTTATTATCACAGTGTGGTGGGAGACAATCCCATTCGTCTCAAAGAATGCCTGAAATTGGCGTTAAACCGTTGCGACGTCGTTATTACAACCGGAGGGCTTGGCCCTACCAGGGACGACATAACCAAAGAAACCATAGCAGAAATAATGGGCTTAAAGCTTGTAAGACACGAAGAAACTTTCCGGAATATCAAATGTTTTTTTGAAAGAGTCGATCGCAGGATGATGGTAAATAATGAAAAGCAGGCTGATATTCCCGAAGGTTGCATCATAATTCCGAATCATAACGGAACAGCTCCGGGATGTATAATCGAAAAAGACGGAAAAACTGTTATAATGCTGCCCGGTCCCCCAAAAGAAATGATTCCGATGTTCGAAGAAACCGTTAGCCCGTATTTTGAGAAAAAAACAGGCCAGGTCATCGGCTCAAGGATGCTGAAAGTATTCGGTATCGGAGAATCCGAGATGGAAATGAAAATACTGGACTTGGTTGAAAACCAGTCAAATCCTACTATTGCGCCTTATGTAAACATGGGCGAGGTAGTGATAAGGGTTACTGCGAGAAGCAAAAATTACGATGAAGCCATGAAAATGATAGAACCTGTAATAGAAAAGATCAAGGAGCGTCTGGGCTCCAATCTTTATGCTTGTAACGGGGAAACTCTCGAAGAAATAGTTGTGCAGTTGTTGATAGAGAGGAATATCAGTATTTCTACCGCAGAGTCCTGCACGGGCGGAATGCTGGCATCAAAACTGGTCAACGTGCCTGGGGTATCGAAGGTATTCACAAATGGGTTTATAACCTATTCAAATCAGTCAAAAACAGATATACTGGGTGTTTCGCCTGATACTATCAATAAATTCGGGGCTGTCAGCAAAGAGACGGCTGTAGAAATGGTCAAAGGACTGATAAAAAAGACGAATACCCGTGCTGGTATAGCCATTACCGGCATTGCCGGACCTGATGGAGGCACACCGGAAAAACCTGTGGGAACAGTGTGGATTGCCGTTATGCTGGATGGCGAAATTGAAGCAGCCATATTTAAACAGAACGGAGACAGGGAGAGAGTAAGACATATGGCGTGCCTTAATGCGTTAAACATGCTAAGGAAGAAAATCCTTGGTATTAAGTGATAAAATGGAAGGTAAATGTAAGAAAATTTAAATAAGCATCTGGACTTATATAATTAAAAGTGATATACGTACTTAAGTAATATACGTACTTACGGGAGATTAAAATGGAAAACATACAAGATCAGTCTCGAAAGCTGACCAGTGCGGCAACCCTGGTAATGTTTGGAACATTGTTGAGCCGTATAACCGGTTTTTTAAGAAGTGTTCTTATAACTACACAAATGAAACCCATGGGGTATTCCGATGAATTTATTCTTGCGTTTACCCTGCCGGATCTTATTTATGATCTTCTGGCCGGAGGGGCCATAGCCGCGGCCTTCATTCCCATTCTTTCTACATACCTGACAAGGGGTAAAGAAAGAGCCGGATGGAAAGCCGTCAGTACCTTTATGAATCTGTCGGTTATTTTAATGATAGTTTTGGAAATAGTATTTTTTATTTTTACCGATAGTTTTTTAAGCATACTGGCATCCGGATACAAAGAAGGAACAACTGGGAATAAGGAATTACTTATTAAACTTACCAGAATACTTCTTCTTAACGCTCCGTTTATGATGTTGGCAGGCCAGATGAACGGTATCTTAAATTCGTATAAGCGGTTCGCCATAGCTGCATTCGGGCCTGTAATATACAATATTTGTACCATTATCAGCATTGCAGTTTTTGGAGCAAGGAGTGCCGAATCGACAGCCTGGGGCGTAGTGGCAGGCGGCGGAGTGTTTTTTCTTATCCAGTTCTCCAGCGCCTTCAGACATTTCTCCTACTATCGGCCGAAATTCTATATGAAAAGTAATGCTTTCAAAGAACTTATACGTCAGGCTATTCCCTCTCTTATCTCTTCGACCATTATTGAGGTAAATCTAATCATATCCAGAAGCTATGCCACATTTTATGAATCCGGCATGGTTACTATTTTGAACAATGCAAACCGCACATGGCAGTTGCCTCTTGGGATATTTGCCCAGAGCATAGGGATCGCACTTCTTCCCACTTTGTCAGAACAATATGCCAAGGATGAACCCGATGAGTTTAAGAGAGTACTTTATAATGGGCTCAGGACTGTCTATCTTCTGTCTTTGATTACTTCCGTCATAATGATGATCTTAAGTGATGACATTATGAGAGCTTTATTTAAATGGGGGAGTTCAGGATCTGAGTATGATGTTTTCTATGGTGGCCTCTGTCTTTTGGCATATTCAACAACTCTTGTTTTTTCATCCACCATTGCCATGATGACTCGTGCCTTCTATTCGATTCATGACAGCAAAACTCCTCTGTTTGGGGGCATGTTCGGGATAGTGATTTTATATGTTCTGAATGCCGGTTTTAACAAATTCTCAGATATAGGTATTGCGGGTACTGCTCTGGCATATTCCATCAGTGCATTTTTCAATATGATGATTTATCTCCTGGCATTCAGAAGAAAAACCGGCATTGATGTAATCACCGATAACTTTGGCTATATCGTAAAAGCCCTGTTGGCAGCTGTCCCGGCGGGATTGATCACATTTGGATTTAAACTTTTGGTAAGGCCCGATATCAATTCAAAACTAAGTCAAATATTGGCGCTTTGTATCCCGACAGCCGGGGGCCTGGGTTTGTTCTGGTTTATATTAGTGAAATTGAATACTCCGGAAGTAACATATATCAATAATTTAGTATTATCGCGGCTGAAATTTGTCAAAAAATGAGTGTTACTATATAAAAATGTAAAATATTAAATAATATAACAATTATAATACTTGACATAGTGGAACTTTTATCATATAATTAGAACAAATGTTCGGCAAAGGAGGGTCAGCCGCAAGGCGCATTATGGAAGAAAAGAAGAAAGCATTGGAACTGGTCATGAGCCAAATTGAAAAGCAGTTTGGCAAAGGTGCTGTAATGAAACTGGGAGAAGTGCCCCATGTCAGTGTTGACGCTATCCCAACTGGTGCTCTTACGCTTGATATTGCATTGGGAGTAGGTGGCATGCCCCGGGGAAGAATTATAGAAATTTTCGGACCTGAATCATCAGGTAAAACCACAGTTGCCCTTCATATTATTGCCGAAGCTCAGAAAGCCGGCGGTGAAGCAGCATTTATTGATGCCGAGCACGCACTGGATCCGGTTTATGCTAAGAATTTGGGTGTGGACATCGATAATTTGATAGTATCTCAGCCAGATACGGGGGAGCAGGCACTTGAAATAGCGGAAGCTCTTGTCAGAAGCGGCGCGATAGATGTTATTGTTGTAGACTCTGTGGCGGCTCTTGTTCCAAAAGCTGAGATAGACGGCGAAATGGGAGATTCCCATATGGCGCTTCAGGCCAGGCTGATGTCTCAGGCAATGAGGAAGTTGTCAGGTGTTATCAGCAAGTCTAAAACAGTCGCCATTTTTATAAATCAGTTACGTGAAAAGGTGGGAGTTATGTTCGGGAATCCGGAGGTTACTCCCGGAGGACGTGCTTTGAAATTCTATGCTTCTGTGCGTCTGGATGTAAGACGTACTGAAACTCTCAAAGAAGGAAGCGAATTAATAGGCAGCAGAACCAAGGTGAAGGTTGTTAAGAATAAAGTGGCTCCGCCGTTTAAGGAAGCGGAATTCGATATTATATACGGTCAGGGAATATCAAAGGAAGGATGTATCCTCGACATGGCCGTTACTCTCGATATTATAAAAAAGAGCGGTGCATGGTATTCTTATAAAGATCAGAGAATCGGGCAGGGGCGTGAAAATGTCAAGAAGTTTTTGAAGGAGAATCCGGAGATTACAAAAGAAATAGAAGAGAAAATTAAGGCTGAATATGATAAAGCTTTTTTAAGCAGTGTTGAACCCCATAATATCGAAGACGATTTATAATTTAACGTAGAACAAAGCGAAACGATTAAATAGCTTTATGTTACTGGCAGACAGTCTAAATAATTGTCTGCCAGTTTTTGTTGAAATAACCGTTATCCCTCCTGTTTTCTGACATCTTTTTTCAGCATATTTCAACCATTACAGATTTTTTTTGCTTATATAACAACGCTTCAAAGCAGTAAATTATTGTAATTTAACTTATGATATAATTATTACGATAATAAAGATGTTATTAAATGTGTATGAAAGGTGAATGTGTATGACTATAACGGCAGTGGAAAAAGTTAAAGATAAAGGTATGGTAAGAGTTTTTATTGACGATAATTATGCTTTTTCTATTCCGGAACAGGATTATAATAAGAATAAATTATATAAAGATATAACATTAAGCCAGGAGCAGTTAGATGATATCCGCAATAAAATATTGGTCCGTGCGGCCAGAGAAAGGGCTGTCAGATATTTAACTTTCAAAGACAGAAGTGAATACGAAATTTTTAATAAACTGGTGGATGCAGGTTTCGATAGGAGTGTAGCGCAAAATGCGGTAAATGAACTTAAGGCAATAGGATATTTAGATGATACTCGTTTTGCTATGAAATATCTCTCAGAGCGCATAAGGACAAAAGCATTATCAAAAAAGACTCTCGGATACGAGCTTAAAAATAAGGGTATCGACAATGAGATAATAGAAAAGGCTTTGTCGGAATTTGAAATAGATGATTACGAGGTGGC
>Ga0134103_1000780_pt1 | contig 35461 bp, 25 predicted proteins | sample 14_taG_2_FD_94445 | JGI IMG/M metagenome (GOLD analysis project Ga0134103, IMG submission 94445) | Switchgrass degrading microbial communities from high solid loading bioreactors in New Hampshire, USA - 14_58_20_212_A1 metaG | ecosystem: Engineered > Bioreactor > Semi-continuous > Anaerobic >...
ATCCGCCTTATAGTACGCTCGCTTAGCATTGTCTGTTCAGCTAAATCTTTATAAGTCATCTTTCTCCAATCACGTACTATTTTTAAAGAATCCAAGTAGCTGTTTGGCAGCTTGTTGTATATTTGCGTTTCTTCTGCTAAAGTCTCAGCCAGAATCTTCGCTTTCACCTCTCGATTTGCAAAATCATATCCGTTGCAGTATTTAATATCAAAATCTATTTTCGATGACTTATCGCGATTGAGAAAACATTCAGTATAGTATTTTTCCCTGCAGCCTGACTTGACTGATAGCTCAAAGACCAAGCAGCACTCTTCCATATGCGTTCTTGCATAATCAGTTAGTACTGTCTGGCCAAAGATATCTTTTGCTAAATACTTAGGGTGATTTAATACGAAGTGAGAATCTACATATATGTAACCACCCTCTCCTACCAGCTCAGCCATTTGGGGATTGGTTATACTCTGAATAGCTGCATCTATTGCACCAATTGAAAATGTCTGGTTGCGTTTTAGCACACCTTTTTTAAACCTATGTGGTTTTACATAGCGCCCATCTATATATGTAAAGGTGCCAATCGCTTCTTCATATCCGGCATCAATCATACGAATTTTCGCGGCGGTGCGGGAAACGTTGAAGAACGCAGCAAGATCATCTATCACAAGTTCAATTACATCTATTAGCTCATCTGTTCCAAGTTCGTATCGATACTTCTCAATAAGTTCATTAGCTTTAAGCTTAAACATCTCATACGGCATTTGAATTCGAGGTGCTAAAGCATTGGCCTGCCATTCCATCCAGTCGGTAGCATCGCTGTTGATGCCTTTTATACCGCCTACAACCTGGCATTTAATTTTTGTAGCACTACTGTTATATAGCCGTTCAAGCTCAAACGCCTTCCTATGCAAATCCCAATGTACGCATTCATGTATTATTGTATTATTGACTGTTCCGAAATTATATTGAAAATACACTTTTGGGTCTACCACAATAATACGAGCGCTTACATGAGTTAGTGCCATTTCATCCTTGTCTTCGTTATAAAACTCTGTATCACAGTCATGAAAGAATATCTGACCGAAAACAGATAAATCTTTAGTTATCTGTCTTGTCTCTATAGTTAGGCCCATTTTTTCTGTTAATACGTATGGGTCAACAGCCATGGGCTCTATTAATGCCTCCGGGTAGTGCCTTCGTAGGAAGTCAGTAGCTACAGACTCCAACTGTTCTTTCTTGATTATCGGGACAAGGGCATCTGACATAGGCCGTGTATGCTTATACTTACCTGTGTATTCAGCTATAGATAAGATTTCAAAATCATCTAAATTGCAGTCTAAATCGCCTGAACATTTTAAGACTAACCATCGGCTATATGAATTTGTACATTCATAACGATAATCAGACTGGTAAACTTCTAATTCTGCTTCAACAGTAACATCGAACTCAATTCTTGTGCCGGGCAGATCATTTACATATACAAACTTTACATCGATATCTGACAATTCTATAGCAATTTCAGATGGTTCTCTATATTGGAGGGAGTTAGAGTACTCGGAACCTTGTTCTACACATTTTTGTATAGCAGCAAACATGTCATTGTAGAATCTATCCGCTATATAGTCTCTAAACGAACGATTGCCAGCCAATGTACTCCCTCCTTAACTCACTTGTAATTAAACGCAGAGTGTTTCCTATTTATTATCCATATTATACCAATATATTTCATGAACAGCAATGCTTATTCAACAATTTCACCCTATAATATCAAGCTATTATGAGCATAACTCATTCTACAGTGCACACTCAATTACGGAGAATCTTTATTTATGGTACTTTAACTAAATTCATATCAATTGAAACCCAGTACCAGACAATTATCTATCAATTAATACAATCAATTATTTTTCATATTGATTTTAGAATGCGTCAGTCGTATAATAGGGTATATAAAAACTTTCGCACACGAAGTTAGGGGCATATCTTATGTTAACAGTAAGTGAAGTTGCAAAGCAACTAAAAATCACAGAACAACAAGTTAGAAATATTATACGTAAAGGCAACTTACAAGCTGAAATGGTCGGTAATCAATGGATTATTTCACCTGAGGCTGTCGAAAAATATTTATTGAACTCTAACATTATAATAGAACCTGACGACCACCCGATTAAGAAAGAAAAGCTGCCTGAAATTATTGCACTAAGCTTTTTCTCAGGAGCTATGGGTCTTGATATAGGTTTAGAGAAAGGTGGTATAGAACCTATACTTGCCTGTGAAATCGATAAGTACTGTCGTATGACAATAGCAGCTAATAAACCCGATATTGCTTTAATAGGTGATATAAATAAGTACTCCGCAGAAAAAATCTTGAAGTACGCTGGTGTGCCAAAGGGTAGAAAAGTTGATGTTATAGTAGGAGGCCCTCCTTGTCAAGCATTTAGCTCAGCTGGAAAAAGGAAAGGTTTTGAAGATGACAGAGGTAATGTGTTCTTAACATTTATAGATCGAATAGTTGAAATTCAACCAACGTATGCAGTAATTGAAAATGTCAGAGGTCTACTTTCATCTTCATTTCCTTATTCTGATGAATTAACTCTTGAAGAATGTGTCGAAGCGGGTGTTAAACCAGTTAAAGGCGGTGCGTTGTTACATATTTTAAGAAAATTACGAGAAGCAGGTTATAGTGTTTCATTCGAATTATATAATGCAGCGAATTTTGGAGCTCCTCAAATACGTGAGCGTGTAGTTATGATTGCATATCACGGTAATGATAAGGTTGACTACTTAACGCCTACACACTCTGAAAACGGAGAGTTTGGATTACCTAAATGGAATACATTAAGATCAGCCCTAAACCAGATTCCTGAAGGTACTGAGCATCATTATGTAAAATTTCCCGAGAAAAGACTTAAATTCTTCCGTATGCTAAAAGAAGGGCAAAATTGGCGCGACTTACCGAAAGATGTTCAAAAAGATGCAATGGGAAATTCTTATTATCTTGGTGGGGGTAAAACTGGCTTCTATAGACGTCTATCTTTTGATAAGCCTTCTCCAACTCTTGTTACACATCCTGCTATGCCCGCTACAGATCTATGTCACCCAGTTGAAGATAGACCCTTAAGTGTAGAAGAATATAAAGCTATCCAAGGATTCCCTTTTGACTGGAAAATTTGTGGTTCAATACTTGAGCAGTATAAGCAGATTGGTAATGCTGTTCCTATTGCTCTTGGCGAAGCTATTGCTAAAACTATTATTGATCACATGAATGGTAAAAAGGCAAAAATACCGACAGGATATAAATTTTCAAGGTATTCAAATACAGACGATGTATCATGGGAGATAGAAATACGTAGATCTTTAGCTCCTGAGTATGAGCAATTAAAATTAAGTATTATCTAAATAATTAAAACGCCAGCAATCTATAAGAACTACTGGCGTTTAATTTTTTATAGTAAATTTTGTAATCTAGTTCTTGTTTCTGTGCCTACTTCTTTTGCAATTTCTAAAATTGTTTCATATGTTCCCTCCCCACCAAGTGTATTCCAATAATCTCGCCCAATTAGAACCACCGGATCGGAGTGAAAATTAAATATACCCATTGGTGGATTATGGGCGTATGTAGTTCTTTCTTCTCCATATGGGTTATAATATAATCCAAAAAACACTTTACATTTGGGATCTGCAAACTTAAGTCTTAATAAGTCTTGCTTAGCAACGGCAGTTTGATCAATATTAGGTTTTACGGTTTTAATGCTCATATAATGGTTGATTCCGTCCTTAAGCCACCATAAATCTGATATTACTTGATGTGATACTAAGATTCCTGTTTTTGGTGCGTATGATATTTCATCTATAGTTTCGTTCCAGCTATTTGCACGATGACCTCGCCGCAGAAAATCTATGTGTGCAGTAATTGCTGCATCAATACCCGAATCTAGTTGTACTTCTGTATATTTTTGTCGTGTAGCTTTAGAAGCACCTCCGGACAACGCAACTAACATACTAATCTCTTCTATAACACGTTGCCCAAATGATGTGGAAAATGAACGTTCAAATCTACTCCAGAATAAAGCCTCGTCTGATAAAAGGGCAGCATGGAATGGTCTATTTGTCTCCTTATTATCTAATCTTCGTATAGTGTTTAAAACACAATCTCGAAATTCTTGAGCTATCTTTACTCGATAACTCTCATCCATTGTTGAACCTCCGGTAAAATTATTTATCAAGTAATATTTTAATCAATTTTGTATATTGGACTTAATTGAATGAGCTGCTAGAATATATTATATTATTAAAGTAATATTTCGAAAACATTTTTTTATTATTAAACATAAATAAAAATCTCTCCTTTTGATTGTGATCATCACCTAAAAGTAAATCTGATTTGTTTATATATAATTCACTTTTAAAGTCCCAGTATTCGCCTTCTTGATGTAAATTTATTTGTGTGATTTCTGATTTTAATGCCGAAATATTTATCATTTCTATTCATTTTTTATTTGTTACTATATTTGAATTCTTCCAATCTCCATAGATTTTAGCAACCTTTGCGACATGTAAAGCTGAATATAATAAGCCTCCGCCATTGGCATTTGTGTCCTCAGCAATCTGATATTTGTATTCATCTGCAATCTTTTCGTCAGTATAGTCATCAAAATGCTCGATTAGAAAAGAATCAAAGTTTTTTCTTTCTTTTTCATTATTGAATATCAGTAATTGATTGTAATTTGGTTCTCTACTATATATTTCCAGACTACCATGAGTGAAAATAGATAATAATTTTCCTTCAATTGTGTCCAGTTGATAATACGAGTACCAAATATTACAATTTCCGCCTACATATCGATTCACAGCTTTTGGCAGGAATTTTCTAAATTCATCGAACGCCCAAATTTCCGTTTCATATATTATTGTATTATGGTACATTATATTTAATTTAGCTATATACATAATAGGTTGAGTATAAAAAGCAGCTGCTGGCCACCAGCCTTGTTGAAAATCCTCTATTCGCTGCATTCGAAACTCTGGGTGTTCTATGTGATAGGCATAATCTTTATTTCCCCAATCAAAAATCCATTTATTTGAATCCTCAAGAAGTACATTAAGTCGTTTAAGTATTGGTTGATTTAGTCCGAAATGCTTCCCCCATAAATATTCAAGGCACCAGTAAGGAGTGATCTCACCTATTCCAGCCTTACGATCATTTAACCTGACATATATTTTCCCAGCTTCGACTACCTTGGGTTTATGAGAATCCTTTACACTATCGTCCTTATACTGCTCTATCAAATAGTAAGGGGTATGCATTGTATTACGCACAATAATTATATCAATCTCATGTTCCTCTTCTTGTTTGAAATAAACTGGGATAAATTATTAAGTTTTAGACGTTTGGGATCAGCTTCAACGCCATTAATGTTCCATGTCGAATCCTCAACCCCGAGGATTATATATGTATCCCTATCCTCCAGATTATTTGCCATACAGAGTATATCAAGAAGCAACTCTCCTTTATCGATATACCATTCTTTCTTAAAATCCCAGTATCCACCTTCCCGCTTTGATGATATTAACTCTTTAATAACATCTTGTAAATTTGAATCTTGAAGTTTCATATAACCCTCGATAATCACTTGATATCTAAAAATTCGTTTAATAGCGAGTCCTTAACTTTTAATATTCACTGACATCTAAATCACGAAAAAGCTATGACTTTTGTTGCTCTACTAACCAGTCTCCATTATAATACAATAAAGCCTTGAATTACAAGACATTTTACATATTTACAATTACATTCCAACACTAGGCATAATTACCATTATCTTTATACGCAATCATTTGGTTATTTCACCTTTTCCCCAAAATTAAGTAAAATGCCGTGCTTTAGTTGCCTTTCACATCTATTCTGCCTCCTTAACCTCTATTAAAAATTATCTAATCTGTCAACCTCGCCCTATTTTTTATGGCTGTTGATATAATTCCGCAAGTAAAAAAATAAGGGTTTCCTGACATCGTCACATCAATGAAAGTACGATCAATGTCTGGAAACCCTTTTTTTACAGGCTTTTTATCTCATTAACTACGCTCTCGCGCTATCATTTACTACTGACTCAACGTTTAAAGAATTCCTTCATAAGAGGTCTAATTCCTTACTTACCCTCAGCCAACAGTCGGGCGCGCTCCACATATTTTTTGAAGCGCTCCTCGTTGCGAACCGGGTTAAACCACTCCCAACCTTCAAGCGCCGTCATACCATAATACATTCTGCCGTGCGTCGGCATAGAAAGAACCCATTCATACGGAATAATGTCACGGGAACCGTCCGGCAGAACTATGCAGTGGCTCCCTTTTTTGAGCTTTATTCCGCCGAACAAATCCGCATTTCCGGTATCAAGGAGCTCGCCGTCCGGTATATCAAGCCATTTAGGATAGAATTCAAACGCTTTTTCAAGGAAAGCATAACCCTCTTCCTTTTCGTTTGGAGTATTGCATCCGAACAGCGCACAAGCCGCCAAGAAGTGCGCGTCCGCATACATTCCCCACCAAGCACGCGGAAGCTCTCCGTTAACCTTGAACGTGTCAAGCAGACTAATCTTATACTTTTGCCATGCCGCATGTCTATGCGGTGCACCCCGGTTATAGCCGGTGCGGCAGAGGAAATGCAGCATCAGCTTGTAGTTGTTGATATCGTGAAGCAGGCGGCACTCGGCATGCTTGCCGGACTCCCAGAGCTTTTCCTCGTCAAGTTCTCCCTGAATCGCCGCGTAATGCGTTATCGGCGGCGGAAGCTCACGTATTCCGGTACGGTCGGCGAAGATAACGATATCTCCTTCGTCGTCAGCCACATAAGTATATACCACAGAGCCGACAAATCCGTCGGTCAGATTTAATGCGTCATACCTGCGCATCATGCCGTCCTTCATCGGCATATATCCATCGCCGGTTCCTTCATATTCTGTCAGCTCATAGACCGCCGTCCTTGCGCCATCGCAATACTCGTTTTCGGTACGAATAATGCCTATACCCTCTGCAAAGTAATAGACCTTTTTGCCGCCGCGATAGGCAAGCCCATCGCTCAATCCGTTAATATCAAGCGTGAGCTTAATAGTTTTTTCAAAGGTTCCTGCTTTTGTCGTGATGACGCCGCCGTCTTCGCAGGTGATCTTTGTCTTGATTGTTGAGTCATAATTCGGATACTCAATTACCGGAGTAGCACCCGGCTGCCACTCATCGCTCCATATGCAGTTTGCGGCATCCCGGAGGATTCCGTAAATGTCGTTATAAAGGATCGGATCCTCCACTCCGCTCATGCTGCCGGTATTTTTCCATTCAAACGACCATCTTCCGTCGGATTCGGAAAGCGTAAGTGTATCTTTTTTCTTTATAACGGATACTTTTTTGAAGAAATTCCAGTGCCCGGTCGCCGTATAAGCAGGATTGAATGTCGGGTCTGTCGCCATGATGCGCCGGATTACCGAAGCGGCGGCTTTTGTATGCGCCTTTTCCATAGGAGTTTTGGCAAGCAGTTCCGCACGCTCTACGGCATGGGAAACATCACACAGCTTTTCGCTTCCGCTCTCCTCTGTCCAGTAATCGCAGCTGATCTGCTGAATCATATCGACCCATGAGTTTTCGTCATACTTAAGACGCTGTATGTTTTCCCACTTAGTGATAATGACCTTGTTTTCATCGGCATAGGTTACCGTGAAGCTCAGCTCCGCTTTGACAACATCGGGAGCATAGCACAATGCATAAGTCCAACTGTTGCCCTTCGCCATCGGAAGAAGACCGCTCCCGCCCTCGATATGGAAACCTGAAAGCAATCTTATATCGCTTAGTCCATTCTGGTTATGTTCATGCTTTACAATGCCGACTCCGTCCTTATACCAGCTTTTATAAACCGACTTTCCATTCCACCCTATATGCTTTGTAATCCAAAGCCGGCAGCCTTCAAAGGTTCCGGCGGGCGTTTCTACGGTTTCGCTGTCACTTGCAAATGTCAGAGTAGTACCGTCGGTACCCGTATATGTCTCACCGTGCCCTATATCTGCGAAGAAAAGCCCGTCGCATAAACAGCTCGTGCGGTACATGAGATTTGCTTCACGGTCAATCGACCTAAGATACCCTTCACCCATTCCATCAAAAGTCCAGAAGCGCAGAGATCCGTTATCATAGCGGTATTCACAAGTCTCTGCTCCGACAAGGTAAGTTTGCGGGCGTATGTCTTTGTATTCACCGGCGAGGATTTTTTCCATATCTCGGGCGTACGGAATCAGAGAGTAATATGCGTCCGAAGGGCAAAGCAGCTCCGCCGCCTTATCCAGTGCCTCGTTTCCGAGTTCCGTTTTCCCGTCACGGAAATAATAATATCCGAGCCAGAACCATTCGTGGCCGAGCGTTTTCTTGAAACCTGCATTCGTCAACCGCGGAATCTGTTTATCACGGATAAAGTCGATTTTTGCTCCGTAGTCACCCCAGCCGATTTTCGAGTCCTCGCGCATAACGATAAAGGTCATCGCTTCCTCGTTCTTGCTTTCAAGCGCGGCGTCGGATATTTGCCTAAAGAGCTCGTCGTTTTTCTCTCCGGGCAGCCACCACCAGCCGCGCAAAAGCACATCGGCAAGCGCGTGATTTTTGGCATCGGACTCAGGCAGATTTTCAACCTCGCGGAGAACATCTTTATATACCGTTTCAAATCCGCTTTTGTCATTTCTGAACTGCCAACGCTTGAGTTCTTCAACTTTTTTCATAACACGCTGCACAAGCGTATCGGAATATTTTTCGTTCATTGCACACAGCTCCTTTCTGATTCGTTTGCGTCCGTCGTTTAGCTGCCATTTAACTGTTCCTTCGGAAATCATCAGTCTATCAGCGATTTCGGCAACAGACAATCCCTCAAAGTAATGCATGTGAATGATCCGCTTTACCTTTTCGGGCAGCTTTCCGATGCTGATGTGAAGCTCGTCGCTCTCTTCGGAAGACGAATACCGCTCTGCCGGGTTATACTTTGAATCATCGCCCGTATCCAAATTTAAAACGGTATCAAGCGCCATGAAGCTGCGCATGCGCATTACCATATTGCGTGCGCAGTTTTTTGCAATTCTGCATACCCACGAGCGGAATTTGCGCCTTTCCTGCAGGGTGTCAAGCTTCATCCATGCGGTGACGAAAGCGTCCTGTGCCGAATCCTCGGCCATAAACCGGTTGCGCGTGACCGACATAGCCGATGCTATAACTGCTTTTTGATGGCGAACGACAAGCGTTTCATATGCCGACTGCTCGCCGGCAAGTGTCAGCATCACAAGCGTCTCGTCATCTACATATTGATACAGCAATATCCATCTTCCCTTCGCGTAATCGGAATTCCGTTTTGAGCGCTCGCCTTATAGACATAAAACAAATCAGAAAGGTTGGGTAAATCAAAAAATTTCCGCAATGACGATATTGGTGACTATCTCTTAACCTCTGTCGTGTTCGATTGAGCCTCTGACTCTAAATCGAAGGTCATGTATCCTTGCTGGCTGGGACTTATGTACATCCGAAGTAATTCTTTCACAATACCTGTACATTCTTGCCATGAAAAAGAGGTTATTCTCACACAGCTGCTGGTAAATATATCATTTAGTCATTATAATATCCATGACTTTTTATGTCAAACTTCTTTGATGCATCTGCCTTAATTGCCAATTATGAAAACCAAGATGTTACTGATGCGTTTGTCGAAATATTAAAATTCTGTCCCAATATATACGTACCTTTCACATCTATTTTGTCTCCTCAACCCCTGCTAAAAATGACCAATATCTAATCTGTCAACTCAACCCTATCACATATAGTGTATTTAATATGTTCCCAAAAGCAATAAAAACAAGGGTTTCCTGACATCGCCATCTCAACCAAAACACTTGAGAGAAATGATCAATGTCCGGAAACCCTTTATTTACATGCTTTTTTGCTCTTTAAATATGCTCTTTTGACATCATTACTATTGACTCAACGTGCCCCGTCCGTGGGAACATATCAAACGGCTCGATGGCCTCGAATCTGTATCCGCGCTGCGCAAAAAGCGCTATATCTCGCGCGAGTGTATCTGGATTGCATGAAACATATACTACTTTTCTTACCTCCGCATCGGCAAGCGTATTAATAAGCCCGCCGGCAAGCCCCTTGCGCGGAGGGTCTACTATAACAGCGTCAGCCGTATAAACCGCCTCTGGCAGCCTAAAATCGTCGCCTATCTCTGCGCATATAAAATCCGCATCATCTATACCGTTTTTCTTCGCATTATACGCGGCATTCTCCACAGCCTCGGGCGTGACCTCAACGCCGACGAGCTTAACTTCTTGCCTCATCGAGGCTGCGCATATTCCTATAGTCCCCACACCGCAATAAAGGTCGGCAAGCACAAACCGGCCCTCACACGCGCCATCAAATGCAAGTTCGGCAGCGCGCCTGTAAAGCAGCTCGGCGCAGCCACGGTTGACCTGATAAAATGCCTGCGGCGCTATCTTGAACCGGCAGCCGCACAGCAAATCTTCAATATATTCCCTTCCCCAAATCAGTCGCCATTTTTCACCGAGTATAACGTTTGTGTCCTTTGGATTAATATTCTGCATCACGCTTACGACTGCCGGGAACCGCTTGACAAGCTCTGCCGCAAACTCATCCGCATACGGAAAAGACTCCGCGCGCGTAACAACGCATACCATAACCTCGCCGGTACCCTCGCCGCAACGCAAGTATATATGTCGGGCCGGCAGCTTGTGCGCTTTCAGCCACTGCGCGACAAATGGAGCGATTCCGCGCAGCGGCGCTGCCTCAAGCCCGCAGTCGGCAATGCCCGATATCTCGTGCGTGTGTCTGCGATAATAACCAATCTCCCAGTTTTCGCCGACCGGATACTGCACTTTGTTGCGCCATCCCCATACGCGCCCGTCGGATACGACCGGCGCAACAAAAGCCTCAAGCCGGTGTTTGCGCATCGCGCCTTCAATATATCGCCGCTTGAGCTCGAGTTCATGTTCATACGATACCAAGCCATAAACGCAGCCGCCGCATTTGCGCGTCGCCGGGCACTCGGGCGAAATTCGATACGGCGACGGCTCAATTATCTCCTCAGTGCGCGCCACCATATAGTCGCGCGCCGTTTTTATTATTTTTATTTTCACTTTGTCGCCGTCTACAGCCCCGCCAACGAATGTCACAATTCCGTCTACCCGGCAAACCCCGTATCCCAAATTATTAAGGTCGGTTACTTCGACAGTAAAGATTTTATCCTTATATTTGCCCAAACTCATAGAATGCCAGCCTATACGTTGAATCTGAACAGCACAACGTCACCGTCGCACATTACATAATCTTTTCCCTCACTGCGCACAAGGCCTTTTTCCTTCGCCGCTGTCATCGAACCGCACGCAACAAGGTCCTCGTACTTTACTATCTCGGCGCGTATAAACCCGCGCTCAAAGTCGCTGTGGATTTTGCCTGCCGCCTGCGGCGCCTTTGTACCCTGCTTAATCGTCCAGGCGCGAACCTCTTTTGGCCCAGCAGTGAAATAGCTGATAAGCCCAAGCAGCCTGTAGCTCGCGCGTATCAGCCTGTCAAGCCCCGACTCCTCAAGCCCGAGCTCGTCCAAAAACGCCTTCTTTTCTTCAGGATCAAGCTCGGCAATCTCCGCCTCGATCGCGGCTGATATCGGCATAATCTCAGCGCCTTGCTCCGCTGCGAGCTTTGAAAGAGTGTTAAAATGAGGGTTTGACGCCGGGTCGGCGATTTCATCCTCGCCGATGTTCGCGGCAAATATCACCGGCTTCATTGTCAGCAGCGGAGTGTCATACATTGAATCGAGCTCCTCTTTTGTAAAACCAAACGCCCTTGCTGGTTTTCCCAAATTCAGCCACTCGTGAAGCCTTGAAAACAGCGCGACATCGGCTTCGGCGGACTTGTCCCCTTTCGCCGCCTTTTTCGCTCGTTCGAGTCTTCGCTCGACCATTTCAATATCGGCAAGTATCAGCTCGGTTTCAATCGTCTCGACGTCGCGCGCCGGGTTTACACTGCCGTCGACATGGATTATGTTTTCATTTTCAAAACAGCGCACGACGTGCACCACCGCGTCGACTTCCCGTATATGCGAAAGGAACTTGTTGCCAAGGCCCTCGCCTTTCGAAGCGCCTTTGACAAGCCCCGCTATATCAACAAACTCGATAACAGCCGGAGTAACCTTTTCAGGCTTATACATCTCAGCCAAAACATCTAGCCTTTTGTCCGGCACCGCAACCACGCCTACGTTCGGCTCTATCGTACAAAACGGATAATTCGCGGTCTCCGCGCCCGCTGCCGTGATCGCATTAAAAAGCGTGCTTTTTCCGACATTCGGAAGCCCAACTATACCAAGTTTCATAAAATATATGTTCTCCTATTTGTCATATAGTTTACTTTCATTATCCAAATTATAATAGCAGTTTTTTATATCATTTTCAACCCGTGCGTTTGTTAACGTTTTGATTATACCGCGTTCATGATTTGTCCACCATTTCGCGTTTGGAATTAATTATAATGAACTTAGTCGAACAGTCGACAATTTTAATAATTGGAGGCTCGCTGTGATGGGAACCAAGATACTCGTAGTTGACGACGAAGTCAGCATATGCGATTTGCTTCGCCTTTATCTTGAAAACGAAGGATATGAGGTAAAAACAGCCAACGACGGCGCAGAAGCTATAAATTTCTTTAAGATGTACGAGCCCGACCTTGTGCTGCTCGATATAATGCTGCCCAAAAAGGACGGCTGGCAGGTATGCCGCGAGATCCGCGAAATATCCTCAAAGCCGATTATAATGATAACCGCTAAGGGCGACGTTTTCGACAAGGTGCTCGGGCTTGAGCTGGGCGCGGACGACTTCATCGTAAAGCCGTTCGATATGAAGGAAGTTTCCGCCCGCGTCAAAGCGGTACTGCGCCGCTACAACACGCACGACAAACAGCCCGACGACGAGGTTATAAAGTTTGACAACATCGAAATCAGCTTGCAGAAATACGAGCTGAAAATCAAAGGCAAACCCGTCGACATTCCTCCAAAAGAGCTCGAGCTGCTTTATTTCCTCGCTTCCAACTACAACCGCGTATTCACTCGCGACCAGCTGCTCGACAAGGTTTGGAGCTTCGATTACCTCGGCGACAGCCGTACCGTCGACGTGCACATCAAGCGTTTGCGCGAAAAGCTTGAGGGCGTATCGGACAAATGGTGCCTTAAGACAGTTTGGGGTGTGGGCTATAAGTTCGAAGTCCTCGAATAAATAGCAAACGCTATGTTCAAAAGCGTATTTACAAAATATATAACCGCCTTTATGGTTATAATCGTCATCAGCTTTTCGATCCTTGCGGGGATCATAAGCTCGCAGACGATTCAATACTCGATAAAAACCAAACAGGCGACGGTAATAAATACCGCAAACTTTCTAAAAGTAAAGTTTGAAAACGATATAGCAAGTCACCTTTCTTCGCTTAACAGCGAAGAGGCTGTGGAAGATTTCAGCTTCAGCGAGTTTATAAACACCGGCGACAACAAGCAGAACATAATCAGGGAAATAACGACGCTAGCAAGGTATACGAAAGAATTTGTCTTTATGGTCACCGACGCCGCCGGGAATCTGCTATTGACCGACGACTACACCGATCCCAAAACCTTTAGGCTAAGCAAGATTGACTCCGAGATTGTAAAAGAGCTTATAAACAAGCAGTCATATCTTGCCGAAACGACGCTGGGCGGCATGTTCACCGAGCCGTACCTGGTCCACGAAGTGCCGATCTTATGCGGACAGAACGTCGTCGGCATGGTGTTTGTATGCTCGTCGTCCGAGCTTACCACGATGTATGTCGAAGTGATGATCAAAATCATCATCATGGGCAGCCTCTGGGTAATGCTCGCGGCGCTAATCGCAGTCTATTTTATAAGCGAAAAGATCATCGGCCCGTTGAAAGAGATGAGCAAAGCTGCAAAAAGCTTTGCTCAAGGGCAGTTTGACGTGCGGGTTCCGGTCGTCGGCCACGACGAGGTCGCAGAACTTGCGGTGGCTTTTAACAACATGGCTGCCTCACTCGAGCGGCTCGAGGATACCCGCCGCACCTTCCTCGCAAATGTCAGCCACGATTTGCGCACGCCGATGACCTCAATCGGCGGGTTTATCGACGGCATACTCGACGGCACCATACCGCCCGAGAAACATACCGAGTACCTGCAACGCTGCTCAAACGAAGTAAAGCGGCTCTCGCGCCTTGTGCAGTCGCTTCTCGACATCACGCGCATACAAGCCGGCGAGCGCAAGTTCAACAAGACGTCGTTTGACATCTGCGAGATGGCTCGCGAGATTATAATTTCATTTGAAAAGCGCATCGAAGCGAAGAACCTTGACGTCGAGTTCGAGTGCGAAAGCGACAAAATGCTCGCATACGCCGACCGCGACGCTATCTACCAGGTGCTTTACAACATCTGCGACAACGCGGTAAAATTCTCGCGCGAAGGCGGCAAATTCCGCATACGCATAACGACTAAGGATAAAAAGATAAACGTCTCGGTTTATAACGAAGGGCAAGGCATTCCCGAGGAAGACCTCGCGATGGTGTTCGATAGGTTTTACAAGAGCGACAAGAGCCGCGGACTCGACAAGACCGGCGCAGGGCTCGGCCTTTACATCGCGAAAACTATTATGGACGCGCACGGCGAGGAAATCAAAGTACGCAGCGTGTGGGGCAAAGACTGCGAGTTCATTTTCACGCTTGCAAAAGGCAAATAAATGCTGCCGGAGAGGCAAATCCTCTCCGGCTTTTGCATTTTATAACTTTTGCATCAGCTTTTCAAGCGCTATTAGGTTGTGCTCCCACTTAAGTACCTCTTTCGCCTCGCTGTAGGAGCACCATCTATAAGCCTCGTGCTCAGTCGAAAGTTTAACCTCAACTTCACAGTCAACCTCAACGCCAAAGCAAAAATCCTGCATTGACATCAGTACGCCCGACTTGGTCTCTTTGTATGTAAAATTGTACTCCAGGTCGATTACCGCTTTTACGTCTTTTATGCCGGTCTCCTCTTCGACTTCTCGCATTACGGCGTCAACTAGCTTTTCGCCGGGAGTCACGCCTCCGCATACCGGTTGCCAGTACCCGCTTCGCTCAGGCGTACGCTTCAATATCAATACCTTGAAAATAGGATTTCTACAAAAAACAAATGCCTGAACATTAGTCCTCTCTGCCATAAAACCCCATCCTTATAACAATAGCCGCTATATATTATCAAACCGGTTGACGAACGTGGTGTCAATAACGCTTTTGCCCTATCATCCACTTGGTATTGCCAAATGCAAAAACTTTGGATACGACTCCCCTATCCACGAAGCAAGTTTATGGATAAATCCAATGCCTAAAATGCGGCGGGATTTATACAAGCCCTAACCGATATAAAAGTACGGATACGATACAATAACAAATATATTGTAACGCCCTATAGCTTTACAGTCGATTAGCCTCAACATTGCCTTACTTTGCCACGCATAAAATTGCCAAATCCCACGCCTTTAGTCGGTATTTTTGTATATAAATAATCAAAAAATTTTAAGTTAAATCATTATACACACCAAAGACACCGGCGATTCACATTTTTGCGATATCATAAAATCTGATTGTTTAAAATGGGGGAAAAGTTTTTTTAATAGAATTTTTGGAGGTATTTCAGCGCTGTATGGAAAAAGAAGCCCAAAAGTTAAAGTCAGCTTCGGAGCTACGCGCGCTGCGCGGGGTGTCTGGGCAAGCTGACGGCATCATCGCCGAGCTGTTCGACCCCGGGACGTTCGTCGAAACCGGAGTATATGTAAAGCGAACCTCGGAGCTCGTCCCGACCGAGGGCGCAAGTGAGTTTGAAGGCGTTATAACCGGCTACGGCGCAATCGACGGGCGCCTCGTCTTTGCATTTGTGCAGGACGTAGACCGCTGCCGAGGAGCCGTAACGGCAGCGCACGCGGACAAAATCTGCGCGCTGTACGACCTCGCCGCATCGAGCCGCGCGCCCATTATCGGGGTATTTTCAAGCTCGGGCGCGGTAGTGCTTGAAGGCGTAGATGTTTTAGCCGGATACGGCCGCATTATGAAAAAATGCGCATCTCTTAAAGGCGTGGTGCCTCAGGTTGCGATTGTCGACGGCATTTGCTCCGGCCTTTCGGCAACGCTGTGCTCGATGTTTGACTTTATAATAGCAAACGAGCGCGACGCACGCCTTTATATCGCGCCTCCCGCCATTTTAAAGGCTAAATTCAGCGTGGCTGAAGCCGGCGCAGTCAAGCCCAAAGTGCCTATCGTCGCGGCAGTCGACCTTTTCGCGCCCGACACTTCCGCCGCGGTAAGCACCGCCCGATCGCTGCTCGCTTACCTCCCCTCGAGCTGCTATGACGGCACCATCTGCGGCATGACCGGCGACGACCCCAACCGCTCTACCAACATCGATGTCAAGTCTGAAGATTACGACATGCGGCACGTCATTGCCGAGCTTGCCGACAATGGCGAGTTCTTTGAGCTGCAGGCTGACGCGTCACCCGAGATTTTGACCGGTTTTATCACCCTCAACGGACGAGCCGTCGCGCTTGTGGCAAACCAACCGGCAGTTGGCGGAGGGCTTCTGACAGCGGGCGCAGCAAAAAAAGCTGCAAAGCTTGTGAGCTTTGCAGCCGACTATAAAATCCCGCTGCTTACGCTCGTCGACTGCGGCGGGTTTGAGTACGCACCCGACAGCGAGTTTGCGCCATACACAAACCAGCTTGCAGAGCTGGCGCTCGCATATTCTTCGGGCAACAACGCCAAAGTAACAATAACGCTCGGCCGCTCATACGGCGCGCCGTTTACTTTGCTTGGCTCGAAAGCCCTCGGCGCCGATATAGCTTTTGCGCTAGACAGCGCAAAAATAAGCATTATGCCGCCTGTGTCGGCAGTCGAGTTTGTGTTCGATAAAGAAATCAAAGAGGCTGACGACCCTGCAGCGATGCGGGCAAAACTGCTTGCGGGCTGGAGCCACGTGCTTTCCTCGCCCGTGGCGGCGGCACGCAGCGGAGCGATTGACGACATCATAACTTCCGACGACCTCCGCCGCCGCGCCGCAGCAGCATTTGAGATGCTCGCGTTTAAGTCGGGAGGGAAAGCATGATTTCCCTATCCACAATTCTTTCTTTAGCCGCGAGCTCGGTCACGCAAAGCGACCTGCCGTTTGGCGAGCGCATGCTTATCGGCCTTGAGGTTTCCTTAATCGGGATTTTGACGGTTTTTGTCGTGCTGATTGTAATTTGGGGCGTCCTAGAGCTTTCGAGAATTGTATTCTCAGTATCAAACAAGCCAAAACAGCCCAAAATCAGCGAATCAGGCAAAGCCCCTGAAGCCGATCCGGCAAGCGAGGCTGACATAGTCGCGGCTATAACCGCCGCCATCGCGGCATACGAAGGCACAAGCCCATCGTCCCTGCGCGTCGTTAGGTTTACTCGTAAATAAATTTTTAGGCATGAAAGGACAAGACACCCATGAAAAAATACATTGTCACTGTAAATGGCGTAAGGTACGAAGTTGAGGTTGAAGAAGTTTCGGCAAGCGCACCCGCGGCGGCTCCCGCTCCAGCAGCAGCTCCTGCTGCCGCGCCTAAGCCCGCGGCGCCCGCAAAGCCTTCCGCCGAGGCTGCCCCTGCGGCTGCTCCCAAACCCGCGGCAGCCGGCACTACCGGCTCCGTCAAGATAACCGCGCCGATGCCGGGCACGATACTTAAAATCAACGTATCGGTCGGCGCAGCCGTTAAGCGCGGCGATGTGCTTTGCATACTAGAAGCCATGAAGATGGAGAACGAAATTTTCGCGCCGCAGGACGGCACCGTTGCCTCTATAAATGTATCACAGGGCGCTTCGGTCGGTACAGGCGATGTCATAATGACACTGTCCTGATAAATCTCCGAGGGTGTAGTGCATATTATGTTGGAAGCATTTGTTAACTTTCTAAAGACAACCGGGATATACGAAATGATTGCCGGCCCCAGCGGCTGGAAATACATTGTAATGTATATCCTCATAGGCATACTGTTTTACCTTGCGATTTGGAAGAAGTTTGAGCCCCTTTTGCTCCTTTCGATTGCATTCGGCATGCTTCTTGCCAACCTGCCGGGCGCCGAACTCTTCCACATGGAATATTTCATGGTCGATAAGCCCGACTATGGCTATATCCTAACCAACGGCGGGCTGCTTGACGTGCTTTATATAGGCGTTAAAGCCGGTCTTTACCCCTCGCTCATCTTTATGGGAGTCGGCGCGATGACCGACTTTACCCCGCTTATAGCAAACCCGAGCAGCCTGCTCCTCGGCGCAGCGGCTCAGCTTGGCATTTATGCCGCATTTTTGGGCGCGCTCGCGCTTGGCTTTACACCCGAAGCCGCCGCTTCGATCGGCATTATCGGCGGCGCAGACGGCCCGACGGCAATCCTTGTTACCAAAATACTCGCTCCGACGCTGCTTGGCGCGATTGCGATTGCGGCTTACTCATATATGGCGCTGATACCCATTATCCAGCCGCCGTTTATGAGGCTCCTGACGACTAAAAAAGAGCGCACGGTCCATATGGAAACCCTGCGCCCGGTATCATACGTTGAGAAAGTCGCATTCCCCATCATCGTTACGCTGGTAGTCGCGCTTATCGTGCCTTCGGCGACGCCGCTTGTCGGCGCGCTCATGCTCGGTAATCTATTTACCGTTTGCGGCGTCACTGAAAGGCTCTCCAAGACCGCGCAAAACGAGCTTATCAACATCGTCACCATCTTCCTTGCGGTATCGGTCGGCGGCACCGCCAACGCAGAAAACTTCTTAAGCCAGCAGACTATCTTTATCATCCTGCTCGGCTTGTGCGCCTTTATCTTTTCGACAATCGGTGGCATTTTGTTCGGTAAGATTATGTATCTTGTCACCGGCGGCAAAGTCAATCCGCTCATCGGCTCTGCCGGCGTGTCAGCCGTGCCAATGGCTGCGCGCGTGTCGCAGATGGTTGGCCAGCAGGAAGACCCGGCTAACTTCCTTTTGATGCACGCTATGGGCCCCAACGTCGCCGGAGTTATCGGCTCCGCGGTTGCGGCTGGCGTGTTCCTTGCCAAATTCGCGTAATAAAATAGGAGTATACAATGGCAAAAGTAAAAATTTGCGAAACCGTGCTGCGCGACTCGCATCAGTCGCTTATCGCGACTAGGATGACGACCGCGGATATGCTCCCGATACTCGAAGCGATGGACGATGTCGGATACTATTCGCTTGAGTGCTGGGGCGGCGCCACTTTTGACGCCTGCATGCGCTTCCTCAATGAGGATCCGTGGGACAGATTGCGAAAAATCCGCGACAAAGTTAAAAAGACAAAGCTTCAGATGCTTTTCCGCGGGCAAAACATCCTTGGCTACAGGCATTACGCCGACGACGTGGTCGAGTATTTCGTAGAGAAATCGTTGGCTAACGGCATAGACATCATCCGCATTTTCGACGCACTTAACGACCCGCGCAACCTTGAGACAGCAGTCAAAGCGACAATCCGCGAAGGCGGCCATGTCCAGGCTGCGCTCTCTTATACAACAAGCCCCGTACATAGCATCGAGTATTTTGCGAAATTCGCAAAACAGCTCGAGGAGATGGGCGCGCACTCTATCTGCATTAAGGATATGGCGGGTCTTCTGCGCCCGTACGACGCTTACGAGCTGGTAAAGGCGATTAAAGAAACCGTAAAGATACCTGTCGAGCTGCATACGCACTATACGTCCGGCCTTGCGTCGATGACGGTACTTAAAGCTATCGAGGCAGGCTGCGATATAGTCGACACTGCGATATCGCCTTTCGCGCAGGGCACAAGCCAGCCTCCGACCGAGGCTATAGTCGCCGCGCTGCAAGGCACGCCATACGACACCGGGCTAGACCTTAATAAGCTCGATAAGATCAACAAATACTTCACGCCCATCCGCGAGAAGTACCTCGAGTCCGGCGTGCTCGACCCGAAAGTGCTCAAAGTCGACGTCAACGCGCTGCTTTACCAGATCCCGGGCGGAATGCTTTCAAATCTCATCTCCCAGCTCAAACAGGCCGGTAAGCCCGAGCTTCTTAATGAGGTGCTTGAGGAAGTGCCGCGCGTGCGCGAGGACGCCGGCTATCCGCCGCTCGTCACTCCGACCTCGCAGATCGTCGGCACGCAGGCAGTGTTCAACGTGCTCGCCGGCGAGCGCTACAAGATGGTTTCGAAGGAGTTCCGCGCGCTTATCAAGGGCGAGTACGGGCGCACTCCGGCGCCCATTGACCCCGAGTTCCAGAAGAAGATACTCGGCAAAGAGAAGCCCATTACCTATCGCCCTGCTGACGACCTGAAGCCCGAGCTCGACACTCTGCGCGAGAAGATCAAAGCATATACGATACAGGAAGAGGATGTGCTCTCTTACGCGCTGTTCGAACAGGTGGCTCTAAAGTTCTTCGAGTGGCGCCGTGCGCAGCAATATAACCTCGATTACGAAAACAGCGACGCAAAACTCGGAGTGCACACGGTATAAATTAGAAGGCCCAATAGGTTTTTAGCCTAATGGGCCTTTACATTTTGCGCCTTTTTCGTAATTATAACCTTCCCAAAGTGCGCTTTTACAGATTTCGCCAAAATATAATGCCTTACAGCGCAATTTTATTATTATGCCGTACAATTGACAATATAAGATTATAATGCTATAATTGCCGTATAAAAATACAGAGTAGGCTACGGCGCGTTTTAGTGCCGCGCGAACGGGGAGTTGTCGCGCGGACGAAGTAAACGGCAGCTGCCGTTTCGCGGTGCCGCAGCCGCATCCCGCTGTTACATATGGAAGCCGGAGGTATTTTGCGCCGAAATACCTAAGCTCTCCTTATGTGGCTGCAGATGCTCCCAAAGGAGGGTTTATTTTTATGCTTAAAATGAAAAATTCCGCACTTTTGTGCCGCGCATGGGAGTGCAAAAGAGCATTATGACCAACGCATCGCCAAGGAAACTATCAAAAGCTCCCTTTTCCATACGGGTGCTCGCGCAGGTTTCGCTGCTTGTGGCACTCGAGATTGTGCTTTCAAGATTCCTTTCGATTAACACGCAAGTAGTAAAAATCGGGTTTGCTTTTGTCCCTGTTGTCATCTGCGCCGCCGCATACGGCCCGCTTTGGGCAGGCGCCTGCGCTGCGGTTGCGGATATTATCGGCGCGATTTTGTTCCCGGTCGGGCCATTTATGCCCGGCATAACGTTTACCGCATTGCTGCGCGGCGCCGCTTTAGGTTTTGCTTACTATGGTCTAGAAGTAAAGCCGAAATCACCGCTTTTCTGGATAAGGCATGCCGGCGTTGTCGTATTCAACGCCATAGTGTTTTCCCTGCTTTTAAACTCCTATTGGCTCAGCATTATTTATCCAAGAGGGTTTGTATACTTCGTTACCTCAAGGATTTTGCAAGAGGCAATTATAATCCCCGTCCAAATAGTCATAAACCCGCTTCTTATGAGCTTTGTCTGGAGGCTTCGCGCTTCCGGGCTCATTGAAAGCGAGTATGTAGGCGAAGAAGCTGTTTCATGGCGTAAAATCTCGGCTGCGGTGCTGCTCGGTTGCATGCTCATCTCGCTCACGGTGGCATTTACCGGGCTAATGCTCTACAGGAAGATTTCCGATACCGCCGATAAAACGGCTGTGCTCGCCGATTTTCTGACCGAAGCCGAAGCAGCCGACTACCTCAAAATGACCGCCGAAAAGCTCTCGGAGCTTATCGCCGAAGGCGAGCTTGATGGAACCTTTGGCGAGATAAATGGCAAACGCATTTTCGACCGCGAGGCGCTCAGAAACTGGATAGCCGGAAGAATTGCAGCCAAGGCGGTGGACTAATTTGAAAGTCGATGAGGCAATAGATTATATACGCTCGGTAAATTGGCTCGGCTCAAAACTGGGCCTATCGCGAATACGCGAGTTGCTTGATAAGCTCGGCAATCCCCAAAAATCGCTGCGGTTCGTGCATGTCGCCGGCACAAATGGCAAAGGAAGCACCTGCGCGATGATAGCGTCGGTATTGCGCGCCTCGGGCTATCGTGTAGGTCTTTACACCTCGCCTTATATCAGCCGGATCAATGAATATATGAGCGTCTCTGGCGAGGCAATTTCCGATGAGGAGCTATCCGAGCTTGTCGGGTTTGTGCAGCCTTTTGCCGATTCGATGGATGACCATCCGACCGAGTTTGAAATCATCACCGCGCTGGCTATGCTGTATTTTAAGCGGCATGAGTGCGACATCGTCGTACTTGAGGTAGGGCTCGGCGGCGAGCTTGACAGCACCAACGTCATCGATACTCCTGAGCTTGCCGTTATAACGGCAATAGGACTCGACCACACTGCGCAGCTGGGTAACAACATTGAAGAGATAGCCTTCGCCAAAGCGGGCATTATAAAACCCGGCGGCGACGTCGTAGTCTACGGCGCCGAGCCAGAAGCGATGCGCGTTTTTGAAGAGAAATGCAAATCTGTCGGCGCAAGGCTCCACCGCGTCGATTTTTCAAGGCTTTCAGTAAAGAAGCTCTCACTAGACGGCGCGGTTGCCGATTTTAAACCTTACTTTGACCTTTTTGTACCGCTTGCAGGCACATATCAACCTAAAAACATGGCTTTGGCTGTCACCGCGCTTGAGGTTTTGCGCGAGAAAGGCTGGCACATAACCGAGGGAAGCCTGCGGACCGGACTTGCAAATGTTAGCTGGCCGGGCAGGTTTGAGCTTTTATGCCGCGATCCCGTAGTAATTTTGGACGGCGCGCACAATGTGCACGGCGTAAAGGCGGCTACTGAAGGCTTTGTCTCCCTCTTCCCGGGGCAAAAGCTTGTAATTTTAATTGGCGTAATGGCTGACAAAGATGTAAAAAACATGGTCGAACTGCTCGCAAAACACGCCGCCGCGTTTGTTACTGTAACGCCCCAAAATCCGCGAGCGCTACCTGCCGAAAAGCTCGCCGAGCAAATTAGGGTTTTTGGCGTGCCTGCCACAGCATGCGGCAGCATCGACGAAGGAGCGCATTTAGCCGTGAAGCTTGCGCGCGAGCGTGGCTGCCCCATAGCCGCGCTTGGCAGCCTATATTTTTCAGCCGACATGCGGCGCGCATTTTCCAAGATATGTAATAAATAAGCTAATATAACCCCCCGTAGCTATATAAAAAGCCGCATTCTGATAGATTCAGGATGCGGCGATTATTATTTTTCAAGATGTTTTAGCGGGTCTTGGTAAACCCCATTTTTCCGTATCTCAAAATGCAGGTGTGTACCCGTAGTCGTTCCGGTATCGCCGACATGCGCAATAAGCTGGCCTTTGTAGACCTTGTCGCCCACATCGAGGAGCAGTTTCGAGCAGTGGGCATATACAGTCGTCAACCCATTCCCATGGTCGATTTTTATCATCAGCCCATATGAAGGGGAGTAGCCGGCATAAACAACAGTCCCCCCGTCGGCTGCATATACCGGGTCGCCTTTTTTGCCGGCAAAATCAACGCCGAAATGGTAAGCGTCGCCGTCGAACTCTGCGCGCTTCACGCCAAAATCTGAGGTTATCGTATAGGGCAGCGCTACCGGAAAAGAGAAAGAACCGGTCGGCACTGCCGGCGGCAACGGGCGCGTCCCAACGACTATAACCTCGTCCGTCGGCCTGACAATCGTCTCGCGCGAGGCAATCCTTCGCTCTATAACCTCCCCATTTTCCATCACAAGGTCATATGTGACAAGCTGAAGCCCCGCACTACCTTTTGTTAGCACAAACGTTTCGCCAACATAATGCTCGTCCGACTCTACATACCGCGTTTTATAATCGATTGGGTAAGTTTCGGTCTCAATTATTATATTCTCCGTTTGAATCGCAGGTACAGAGCTTGCCATAACCGGCGTGCCGTTTACGGTTATCACTCGGTTTATGCCGTAATCAATAGCATAGTTTACCGGGGTGGTATTTTTCGCCGCTACCGAGTATTCCGGGATATCGATGTCGAGCAGCCTTTCAAGCTTGCTGTACAACCCCTCCGGCGTGAGGATTTTGGCACGCTCGCAAAGCCCGTACTGCACTTTTATTGACGAGCAGATCCGCACCTGGTCGACGTCCTCGCCGTTGCCAATCGTCGCATCGTCGAGCAGCCGCTCGACCTTTTCAACCGCCTCCTCTGCATCGCTATAGCGCTCAGTTGCGGCAACCGGCACGTCGTCCACAAATACTACAAACGCATACGCATAACTTTCGCGGACAATGTCAAACAGCTTTTCCGTGCATACCCGCACGGATGAAAGCCCCTGGGCACCAAACGCCCCAATAAGCGAAAACCTGTAGTCTAAATCAAAGTTAAACCTCGGCACTTTAACCATCGGCGGCAATTTCCCGTCGGCAAAATCTGCGCTGAGGTTTGTCGAGTCAAGCGTCAAGGTATAAACCGCCTCTCGTATTACGGCGGGGTTGGACACGGAGGCAATTTTATGGCCGTTGACATATGCCGTAACGGCAATATCGCTGCCCATTAAGGTATGGATATAAAGAGCAATCGCCGCCACCAGCGCCAGATGGAAAATTACATATGTCACAACGCGAAGGGCGGCGAAGTTCACTTTTATCCGCCTTGACGGGCGGCGTCGGGCATAAGCTTTTAGTCTATATTGCCTATACGGCGGCAAAAGGATTTTGGGCTTGTCCGGTACTGTAACCATGAGAAAGCCTTTTTTGCCTCCCGTCCGGTAGAAAACATAAAAATATCACACATATACCATTATATTATAACACGGCTTAAAATAAAATTCAATAAAATTTTGTCATATTGCTTATATATTGCCTCCCCTTCGTTTTTCTGCGGCGTTGACAGCGGATTTAGCGCATGATATAATGCACTTGCCATAAATTCCCGCAGGCAATGCGGGCAAATTTTGGAGGCTCCGCTATGAACAGCACACCGTTTGACTTTTACCCAAGCAAAGCCGAGCGTGACAAATGGATATCCGATATTTTAAATGAGGCGAAAGCCAATGCCTCCCACGCCGAAATCACTGCCGACAGCGGCGTCCGCAACAATTTCGGGACTTTCCATATGGGAGGCAACAGGATTGTTAAATTTATGCCAGAAGGCAGGCGCCCGTTTTACGGAATCTGGCAGCCCGCGCTGTGCGGGCCCGCTCCGCTCGTAGTACACCTGCCCGGATACGGCGCCGAGCTATCGGTGCATCCTGACGTTAACGCCGAAGGCTATAATGTCCTCTGCCTCTCGCCGCTTGGATATTGGACGCCGCAAGGCTTTGACGACAGCTTGCGCGGCGAAAACGGCAACTGGCCGGTGCTGCCGGATACGATGCTCTCAGACGGCGAGAAAGGTTACCGCCAGTGGCTTGCCGATGCTGCTATGGCTGTTATGTGGGCTTGGACGCAGCCGCAGGTTATACCTGGACGCGTGTCATTCTATGGGACAAGCCAAGGTGGGGGCACCTCGCTTTTGCTCGGTGCAATTTTTGCGGGTGCCGGCACGCGCTGCGTCGCTGCTGACGAGCCGTACCTTACAAACTTCCCGCTCGGCATCACAAAGCCAAACAGCGGCTACTCGATGCTCGCGCGCGCGTTTGAGCCGGGGTTTGAGGTTCCGGCTGAAAAGCTCTGGCATGGGCTTGGATACTGCGACACGATGAATTATGCAGACAGGATGGATTTCCCTGTGCTTCTCACGGTAGGCACAAACGACGGCGTCTGCCCGCCCGATACTATCGAAGAGCTTTACAAAGTGCTGCCCTCAACAAAAGCGATTTACTCGCTAGCAGGTCGCGGGCACGGATACAACTATGAATTTATAAGGCTAGCCTGCGCTTGGTTTAGGCTCTACGCATAAAAGCAAATCAAAAAGCCGTCCGGTCGGCTCCCCCGACGGGCGGCTGTTTTTCGATTTTTTGCTGCTCTTATACCCCGCTTGCGCCGTAGTTCGACAAAACGCGGGCTGATGGGTCGTCTACATTGCAGCCTTCCCACGACCTGTTAGGCATCCAGAAATCGACTATCATGTGCGCTTGGCCGGGATAATACTTTTCAAAAATCTCGCGGTATAGCAGCGACTCGGGCGTATACGGCGGCACGTGCTCGTATCGTGCGCATTTTTTCTTTAGCTCATCCTCAGTATAAAGCTCCGCGGCATATTCCTTAATGTAATCGACCATCGAATGGCCGACGGCGTCGCTGAACGCCGCCTTCTCGCGCCATAGTATCCTCTCCGGCAAAATCCCATCCTCGGCAAACGCGCGGCGCAAGAGGTATTTTCCTTTGCCATACCTGTTCATTTTAAGCTCCGGGTTAAGGCTCATCACATACTCGGCAAACTCGAGGTCGCCGAAAGGCACGCGCGCCTCTAGCGAGTTGACCGCGATGCAACGGTCGGCGCGCAGCACGTCGTACATGTGTATTTCACGGATTCTCTTTTGTGCCTCGCGCTGAAACTCTTCCGCCGACGGCGCAAAGTCTGTGTATTTGTAGCCAAATAGCTCATCCGAAATCTCGCCGGTCAATAGCACCCTTATATCGGTATGCTCGTGTATGTATTTGCATACAAGATACATACCGATGCTCGCGCGCACGGTCGTTATATCGTACGACGCGAGCGCCTCTATAACCGGCTCGATCGCGGCGATGACGTCGTTACGAGTGATTAGAACTTCGGTATGCTCGCTTTCTATAAACTGCGCGACCTCTCGCGCGTATTTTAAGTCGATCGCGTCGTCGCTCATGCCGATAGAAAACGTGCGGATCGGCTTACCAAGCTCGTGCCGGGCAATCGCACATACAAGCGACGAGTCAAGCCCGCCGGAAAGCAAGAATCCCAGCGGTACGTCCGAGTCAAGCCTTTTTACAACCCCCGCAATGAGCTTATCGTGAATATTTTTGCACGCTGTGTCGATATCGTCATAGCATACTTCTTTAACCGCCGCGACGTCGCGGTAGCAAACGAACTTTCCGTCGGCATAATAGTGTCCCGGCGGGAATGGCATTATTCGGTCACAGTACCCCACAAGGTTTTTCGGCTCACTGGCGAACGCGATGTCGCCGTTTTTCGCATAGCCATAATAAAGCGGCCTTATCCCAATAGGGTCGCGCGCGGCTACAAGCGAGCGCCGCCTTGCGTCCCAAATTATAAGCGCAAACTCCGCGTCGAGCATGCGGAACATGTCGGTGCCGTATTTTTCGTACAGCGGCAAAAGCACCTCGCAGTCTGAGCCGCTTTTAAAATCATACTCGCTCGAAAGCTGCTTTTTTATTGCGCGGAAGCCGTAAATTTCGCCGTTGCAAACCACATAGTTACCGCCAAGTTCAAAGGGCTGCATCCCGCTCTCGTCAAGCCCCATAATCGAAAGCCGCCTAAAGCCCAGCAAAACGCCATCAACCGACACTATCCTTACAGCGTCGGGCCCGCGCGTTTTTGTTCTATCAAGGAGGCGTCCAAATTCTTCTTCTGAAATCGAGGCGCGCGAGGCGCCCATTATTGTGCACATAAATTACCCCCAAAAAGATGCCGCGACCAAATGCAGTCCGGTCTGCCGGCTGAGTATATGTTAAAATTTTAAATCATAGCCAATAAACCCCACACACGCCAGGAGAAGAGATGGCTGCATGCCGGCGCGAAAACCTTTCATTCACCTCGGCATGCAGTTTTATTGGGCTTTGGTTGCAAATTGTGTTCTATTTATTCAAAAGGTTATTCAACATCCTGCAGGGCGTCGTAGCCCTCTTCGCCGGTGCGCACCTTTATGACATTCTCGACGTCGTATACAAATATCTTGCCGTCGCCAATATGCCCGGTGTACAGCACTTTCTTTGCGGTTTCGATTACTTTTGAAACCGGGATCTTGCTTACCACAACCTCAACTTGCACTTTCGGCAAGAGGTTGGTTTCGACGGGCACGCCGCGGTAATACTCAGGCTGCCCTCTCTGCAGCCCGCACCCAAGCACATGGGTGACGGTCATGCCGGTTATGCCTATTTCGGTAAGCGCGTTCTTTAGCGCCTCGAGCTTCGAGTCTTTGCAGATAATCTCGACCTTAGTGATCTTGACGCCTGGCTTTGACGATGGCTTCGGCTCGGGCGGCGCTTCTGCGGCAACCGGCACATCGCCTGCAGCTTCATCTGGAGCAGCTACTGCGGTCGCCGAGGTAACCGGCGGGGCAATCACAAAGTCCGGATACGCATGGTTGCCATGCTCACCAATGTCAAGTCCGTCAATTTCCTCTTCGGGAGAGACACGCAAGCCGAGCGTCTTGTCTATGATTATCCATAAAAGCGTCGAGGTTACTAGGACAAACGCCGCGACACTTACCGTGCCAATCAGCTGGCTTACAAGCAGCCCGGCACCGCCTCCGTAGAAGATGCCGCTGTACTGCGCGTATGAGGTGACGCCCTCTTTTGCGAACAACCCGACAAGCAGCGTGCCAAGCACTCCGCAGACAAGGTGGACGCTAGTCGCTCCGACCGGGTCGTCGATTTTGATTTTATCAAAGAAAAGCACCGCGAATACTACTACCACGCCGGCAATTGCGCCAATTATAAGAGAGCCAGCCACGGTCACATATGCGCATCCTGCGGTCACCGCGACAAGCCCCGCAAGGCAGCCGTTTATCGTCATCCCAAGATCTGGCTTGCCTATGAATAACCACGAGGTGGCGGTCGATGTGAGAATCGCGGCAATTGCCGAAGTGTTCGTCGTCAGGACGATGTGCGCGACGTCTGCGGGATTGTCAAGGCTCATCGTCGAGCCGGGGTTAAACCCGAACCAGCCGAGCCAAAGAATGAACAGCCCGATAACCGCAAGCGACATATTATGGCCTGGAATCGCTTTCGGCTTGCCATCGCTGCCGTACTTTCCGATACGCGGGCCTAGTAAAGCGGCGCCTGTCAGCGCAGCCCAGCCTCCGACCGAGTGCACGGCTGTGCTACCCGCAAAGTCGTGGAATGGGACCTTTAGCGTCGAGAGCCATCCTCCGCCCCATATCCAGTGCCCGGTTATCGGATATATGAGCAAAGTCAGGATGAACGAGAATACTATAAACGATATATACTTGATGCGTTCGGCAACGGCGCCGGACACTATGGTCGCTGCGGTTCCGCAGAAGACAAGCATCCAGAAGAAGTTTGCCCAAAACGGGATTCCGTTGCCGGAGAGGTAATACGGGGTATTGTTAAGCTCTTCAGCCGTCTTGCCGAGTATCCATAGGTTTTCGGTGCCGACAAAGGGGTTTGTTCCCCCTTGCATCAGCCCCCAGCCAAGGAGCATAAAGCCAAGCGAAGAAACGGCAAAGACTATAAAGTTTTTCGACAGGATGTTGACGGCGTTTTTGCTTCTCGCAAATCCCGATTCGACTGCGGCGAAGCCTAAATTCATAAAGAACACTAGGAAACCTGCAACCAAAACCCATAGAGTATTGACTATGCTATACTCCATAATAGCCCTTCTCCTGTTTTATAGATTGGGGAACGGGTAAGCTTACCTAACGCTGAATAGCAGGTCGCCGTAAGTGGGGAATGGCCAGTATTTTGCCGCCACTATAAGCTCCGCCTCGTCTACCGCGGCGCGCAGCTCATTCATCTTTGGTATCACAAGGTCGCGATAGCCGCAGGCCTCCTCTGCTACGTCTTTGATGCTGTGAACTTTTATAACCGCATCCTCAAGCGCGTCGGCCCTCGACGAGATAATGCTCATTAGAGTCGAAAGGCGTTCGAGCAAGCCCTTTTCATAGCTTATGTCGATGCTTTCAGATACCGCCTTCTTTGCTGCCGCGGTATTTGCAATATCGGATACATAAGCGGCGATTGCTGGAAGAATCTGCTTGCGCGTCATGTCGAGCATCGTCAAAGCTTCGATGTTTGTGACTTTGCAGTAATTCGACAGCAAGATTTCATATCTCGCGTGCAGTTCCTCCGCCGAGTACACATTGTGGCTGGTCATAAGGTCGATATTCTTCTTGCTGATAAGGTGAGGAACCGCATCCGGCGTGGTCTTGAGGTTCAGCAGCCCGCGCTTTTCGACAGCTTCCTTCACCCATGCTTCGTCGTAGCCGTTGCCGTTGAAGATAATGCGCTTATGCTTGCTTATCGTCGTCTTTATAAGGTCGTTGAGCGTTGCTTTGAAGTCCGAGGCACCCTCAAGCACATCCGCAAACTGGCGTAGCGACTCAGCAACCGCGGTGTTAAGCATCGTGTTGGCGTCGGCTATGCTGCTTGACGAGCCGACCATGCGGAACTCAAACTTGTTGCCGGTAAACGCGAACGGCGAGGTCCTGTTGCGGTCGGTCGTGTCTTTGGGCAGCTGTGGGAGAATAGACGTGCCAAGCAGTATCTTCTCTTTTGCCGCCGCATTATAGGGCTTGCCAGACTCAATCGACTCAAGGATCGCGGTAAGCTCGCTGCCAAGATAAACCGACACGATAGCCGGTGGAGCTTCGTTGGCGCCGAGCCGCAAATCGTTCGACGCCGTTGCGACCGAAAGGCGGAGCAGGTCCTGATAATCGTCCACCGCTTTGATTACCGCGACAAGGAACAAGAGGAACTGCGCGTTTTCGTACGGCGTTTCGCCCGGCGAGAGCAGGTTTACCCCGGTGTTCGTCTCAAGCGACCAGTTGTTGTGCTTGCCGGAGCCGTTCACACCAGCAAAAGGCTTCTCGTGGAGCAGGCAAACAAGCCCATGGCGCAGCGCGACCTGCTGCATAATCTCCATCACCAGCTGGTTGTGGTCGGTCGCGACGTTGAGCGTCGTGTGGATAGGCGCAAGCTCGTGCTGGGAGGGCGCGACCTCGTTGTGCTCGGTCTTCGCGAGAACTCCAAGCTTCCAAAGTTCTTCGTTGAGGTCTTCCATAAACGCTGCAACGCGCGGCTTTATCGAGCCGAAGTAGTGGTCTTCAAGCTCCTGGCCTTTGGGCGGGCGTGCTCCAAACAGCGTGCGGCCAGTAAAAATCAAGTCGGGCCGCCTTTCGTAAAGCGCGCGGTCTACAAGGAAGTATTCCTGCTCGGGTCCGACGGTGGGATAAACATACGAAACATCTGTGTTCCCGAAAAGCCGCAGGATGCGCAGCGCCTGCTTGTTGAGCGCCTCCATCGAACGAAGCAGCGGCGTCTTTTTGTCGAGCGCGTGGCCGCCGTACGAACAGAACGCGGTCGGGATGCAAAGCGTCTTGCCCTTTATAAACGCGTAAGAGGTTGGGTCCCAAGCGGTGTAGCCGCGAGCTTCAAACGTGGCACGCAAGCCGCCCGACGGGAATGACGACGCGTCCGGCTCGCCGCGGACCAGCTGCTTGCCCGAAAACTCCATTATGACTTTGCCGTCGGGAGTCGGCGAGATGAAGCTGTCGTGCTTTTCGGCGGTGATACCGGTTAGCGGCTGGAACCAGTGCGTGTAATGTGTCGCCCCGTGCTCGATCGCCCAATCCTTCATCGCGTTAGCGACTACGTTCGCTACCTCGATGTCAAGGTCCTTGCCTTCCTTTATGGTACGCATCAGGGAATTGTAGGTCTCTGCGGGAAGGCGCTGTTTCATTACTGTCGGGCCGAAGACGAGTGAGCCGAAATAATCGGGGAGCTTTTTCATATGGAGCCTCCTGTTGCCTTCTCAAAGTTTTTTACAAAGATAAAGCGCCGCAGATACCAATCTGCGGCGCCTTTGCCGTATTGACACTAACATTATAATCGCGCTGTATCAATTTGTCAATAGTTTTTTTCAAAAATGCATGACATTTTAAAAGATTATGCATATTCGTCAATGCCGAGGCAATTAGCTGGGCAATTGCTTGTGTGTATTGCAAGATTGTGCATTGTGTTCTTGCAAATCCATTGACAAAATAGCAACCTACCGATTATAATAATACTACCGTGAACAATGGCGTTCATCAGCGGGCAAGCTATGCCCGCGCGATGAGCGCCTTTTTCTTTCCTTATTAATATTTGTGCGTTTATTCTGAAAATTACGGACGGTGATCACTGATGAAGCTTGTCGAAGGCCGGGTACGCATCCCGTCGGGTTGCGCGATTTCCGGAATCATATCGCGCGACAGAAGAAAATTTACCGGCGAGCGCATTGTCGAGTCTATGAAAGTCATGCGCGAGCGATCTAACGGGCTTGGCGGGGGTTTTGCGGCATATGGCATTTATCCCAAATACAAAGACAGCTACGCGCTGCATATATTTTATAACGATTCAAACGCCAAGCGCGAGTGCGAAGCATTTTTGAACGAACATTTTGAAATCGACGAAGCGTCGGAGCTGCCGACGCGCAAAATCCCCGAAATCACCGACGAGCCGCTTATCTGGCGCTATTTTGCGCTACCCCGCCCGTCAAGGCTCGCGGCAAGCCAGCTCGACGAGCGAGAATACACCGCGCGCTGCGTGTTCGCCATTAACGCGCGAATCGACGGCGCTTATGTTTTCTCAAGCGGCAAGAATATGGGCGTGTTTAAAGCGGTTGGATACCCAGAGGACGTCGGAAGGTTTTACATGCTCGACGAGTACGAAGGCTATATGTTCATCGGCCACGGCCGCTATCCTACAAATACCCCCGGTTGGTGGGGAGGCGCACACCCATTCTCGCTTTTGGACTTTGCCGTAGTGCACAACGGCGAAATCTCGTCCTATGACGCAAACCGAAGGTTTATTGAGATGTTCGGCTACCGGTGCGCGCTGATGACCGATACCGAGGTTATCACTTATATTCTCGATTATCTCATACGCCACGTGGGGCTGACGCTTGAAGAGAGCGCTTCGGTTATTGCGGCGCCTTTCTGGAGCTCGATTGCAAAAAAGCCGCCCGAAGAGCGCGAGCGGCTGACGTACCTGCGCACAATGTTCCCGAGCCTGCTTGTCACCGGACCGTTTTCGATTATTTTCTGCTTTGAAGGCGGCATGATGGCGCTTAACGACCGGCTAAAGCTGCGCTCGATGGTCACCGCCGAAAAAGGCGACATGGTCTATGTCGCAAGCGAAGAATGCGCTATACGCGCGGTAGAGCCCGACGCAGAAAACCTGCGATATCCTTCTGGTGGCGAGCCGGTAATCGTAACACTAAACGGAGGCAAAGACAATGCCTAATTATATCTTACCGGATTTTGAAGTTGAGCGAAGAGACGACAGATGCATCCGTTGCCGTGTTTGCGAACGGCAATGCGCCAACGAGGTGCACTCATACGATGAAGAAAATGATGTCATGCTTGCCGATGAGTTGAAATGCGTCGGCTGCCACCGCTGTGTTGCGCTCTGCCCTACGCGCGCACTGAAAATTGTAAAATATAGCGGCACTTTCCGTGAAAACGCCAACTGGTCAAACCAGTCGATACTGGAGATTTACAAGCAGGCTGAAAGCGGCGGCGTGCTTTTGTCTTCCATGGGCACGCCAAACCCATATCCCGTTTATTTCGATAAAATCCTCATCAACGCCTCTCAGGTTACAAACCCCTCGATCGACCCACTACGCGAGCCGATGGAAACGCGCGTCTTCCTCGGCAAAAGGCCCCAAAATATAGAGCGCGACGAGACAGGCAAGCTCAATAACAACCTGCCGCCCCAGCTTGAACTTTCGGTTCCGATCATGTTTTCGGCGATGTCGTACGGCTCGATAAGCTACAACGCGCACGAGAGCCTCGCGCGCGCGGCGACCGAGCTTGGCATCTACTACAATACCGGCGAAGGCGGCTTGCACGAGGACTTCTACAAATATGGCCCGAACACGATTGTTCAGGTCGCATCCGGACGATTCGGCGTGCATAAGGGTTACCTCGACGTCGCCGCAGCGATTGAAATCAAGATGGGCCAAGGCGCAAAGCCGGGCATCGGCGGGCACCTTCCCGGCGAAAAAATCACAGAAGACGTCTCACGTGCCCGCATGATCCCCGTCGGCACCGACGCAATCTCGCCGGCGCCGCACCACGATATATATTCAATTGAAGATTTGCGCCAGCTTGTCTACTCGCTCAAAGAAGCGACCGAGTACAAAAAGCCGGTCATTGTAAAAGTCGCGGCGGTACACAACATCGCGGCGATAGCCAGCGGCATAGCGCGCAGCGGCGCGGACATAATCGCAATCGACGGCTTCCGCGGCGGAACTGGCGCGGCGCCGACCCGCATACGCGACAACGTCGGCATCCCCATCGAGCTTGCGCTCGCAAGCGTCGACAAGCGGCTGCGCGACGAGGGCATCCGCGGCAATGTCTCGCTTGTCGTGGCGGGTAGCATCCGCAACTCGGCCGACGTCGTCAAAGCCATCGCGCTCGGCGCGGACGCCTGCTACATAGGCACGGCGGCTCTCATCGCGCTCGGCTGCCATCTTTGCAGGACCTGCCACCTTGGCAAATGCAATTGGGGCATCGCGACCCAGCGCCCCGACCTTGTAAAGCGGCTTAATCCCGAAATCGGTTACAAGAGGCTTGTCAACCTCGTCACCGCATGGCAGCACGAAATCAAAGAGCTACTCGGCGGCATGGGCATCAACTCAATCGAGGCGCTGCGCGGAAACCGGCTTATGCTGCGAGGCGTCGGCCTCAACGAAAAAGAGCTTGAGATTTTAGGAATTAAACATGCGGGCGAGTAATCCTTGCAAATCCCACAGGCTAAGGGGAGTAGTTATGAAAAGAGTATACGTTAATGAAAAATGGTGCCTCGGCTGCCGGCTCTGCGAGTACAACTGCGCCTTCGCCAACTCGGGTGAAAAAGATATGGTAAAGGCGCTGAAAGGCAAAAAAATTTACCCGCGTATCAGGGTCGACGAGCATGACGGCATTACTTTTGCGGTATCCTGCCGCCACTGCGAGGATCCGATCTGCGTCAAAAGCTGCATCGCGGGCGCACTATCAAAAGAAGGCGATGGCATGGTAAAGCTCGACCGCACAAAGTGCGTCGGCTGCCTTACCTGCGTGCTCGTCTGCCCATATGGGGCGGTCGTCCAGGACGAGAGGGGCGCGGCGTTAAAATGCGAACTGTGCCTTACCAATACCGCCGGATACCCCGCATGCGTTAAAGGCTGCCCAAACGCTGCCATCGTTTACGAAGAGAGGGATTGAAAATGATATCAAAATATGTTATAATAGGCGGAGGCGTTGCTTCAACCGGTTGCATTGAGGGCATCCGCAAAGTAGACCCGTCAGGCGGGATAACGCTTATCACCGCCGAACCATACCTTACCTATTGCCGCCCGCTTATCTCATACCTGCTCGAGGGCAAAACGACGCTGGAGAAGATGCTATACCGGCCCGAGAGCTTCTATGAGAAAAACGGCGTGCGGGTTATGCTCGCCACAAAATCTGAGCGCATTGACCCAGAGCGCAAAACCGTTATGCTCTCGGACGGCACAAGCATAGGCTATGAGAAACTCCTATGCGCGACGGGATCGGTGCCTTTTGTGCCGCCGTTTGAAGGGCTCGATACAGTAAAAA
>Ga0134103_1000797_pt1 | contig 35011 bp, 34 predicted proteins | sample 14_taG_2_FD_94445 | JGI IMG/M metagenome (GOLD analysis project Ga0134103, IMG submission 94445) | Switchgrass degrading microbial communities from high solid loading bioreactors in New Hampshire, USA - 14_58_20_212_A1 metaG | ecosystem: Engineered > Bioreactor > Semi-continuous > Anaerobic >...
CACATACTACATCATACTACAACACCAAAATAATACAAAATTTTAACAAAAAAATAACCGCTTTTTGCGGTGTATTATTGCCTTTGGTAATTTTTCTTTTAAACTATAACTGCAAAAGAAACGCGAAATTAAGATAAATTTTTTATAATAATTCTTTTAAAAACGCTAAATAAGTGATAAAATTCATAAATGAATAGAAGTGAAATATTTTAATTATGCTGTTTTAAATATGTAATGCAGTGTTGATAATTATATATATTTGTCTAAACAGATTTTGATGGATTTTACACGATGAAGAATGTAAAGGGAGAAAAAAATGTACAAAGGAAAAAGTTATAAAAGAAGAAAAAGAAGGCTTATGTTTGCCCGAATCAGGACTTTGGTTATTCTTGTGTTGGTTGTGTGGGGTATCATTAATTTATTTCAAAATTCCGGAGAATCGAAAAATGATGATAAGCCTGTCGATTCACAAAACGTTTTGATGGAGCCAATGAATAATAACGGTGTTGGGGCATATCGGCAAGACAACCAAGAAGTTTATGATAATACCGACAAGGATGGGATTGACTATGTCCCCGATTCAAATATCCCAAATTCATATGCTGACAATGAGAATTCCCCAGCTTATAATGAAGACTCCGATACTCAAAATCAAGCTTCGGAAGAAGTTTGTATTGATGATTGGCGTTTAATATTGGTGAACGCAGATAATCCGGTACCCGATGATTACACTTTTGAGCTTTCCGGCATTGATGAAACAAGGAAATTTGATTCGAGAGCCATAGATGATTTAAAGAAGCTCATTGAGGATTGCAGACGTGATACAAGGGGTAGTATTTGGGCACAATCCACATATAGAGATAGAAACACTCAAAAAACGGTATTTGAACGAAAAGTTAAGGAATATATTAATTCCGGTAAATCGAGGGAAGAAGCAGAGGAGTTGGCGGCTACTTCTGTTTCAAGACCCGGAACCAGCGAGCATGAAATTGGTTTGGCCGTTGATTTCAACTATGCCAAGACCAGTTTTGAAAATACAAATGTTTTCAAATGGCTTATGGAACATGCCCACGAATATGGGTTTATTTTGAGGTATCCTGACGGCAAACAGGAGATAACTAAGGTTATATACGAGCCGTGGCACTTTAGATATGTGGGAAGAGAGCATGCAGAGGTTATCAAAGCCAAGGGATTTTGCTTGGAAGAGTATATAGATTATCTTAAAAATCAAGAGTAGGATGTTTTCGTAAGTCTAGAGCATTACTTATTAGAGCTTAGTAATGCTCTTTTTTATTTGCGGTAAAAATTTCGATGTGGTGCAAACCTATAAATTTATAAAAATACGATAATTGATATTTAACTTTGTATCGGATTAGATGAAGAATTTTACACCCAATCCTTTACATAGAGGGGTTTATGCAATACAATTTTGTTAAGTGGAAATATTAAGTGAAATTATTTATCGTAAATAGATAATCATGATGGCATACAGACAAACGGTATGAGTTTTAATAAGGTCTATTTAATTTGATGGGGGTCATGTTATTATGATTTATCAAGACCTTGGTATGACGAAGGAAGAGTTATTGGATTTTATAAATTGCATGGATGAGATAGATGATTATAAGACTAAGATTAGGAAAGATTTTTACATATTGAAGGAACGTGAAGAGGGAAAGGCTCATAGAGTAATATTTAAAGACTTAAATAAAGTTTTGCCGGTAAATGACATTAAAAACGGGAATCTCAATAATGTTGACAGGGACAGTGCAATTATACAGGTAGAAGGGGATTTTTACCCTGAAATCATTGAAGAAAACGGTTTGTACTTTTTATCCACCCCTCTTTATCAATATATAAAAAACAAAATAGATTTCAGAGTAAAAGCAGAAATAGTTGTAGGATTGGCAAGTGAAAAGGGAAGACGCAGGAGGAATACCATTTAATAATACCTTACGAGTTGGATTGTATTATTGAAGGAACCGAAAAGTATTCCAAAGCCGGTGAGTTGGTATATTTTGAAATTGACGATCCGAAAACCGGTGAGATGGATATTTTTAAAGTAAAAGGTTTTCCTCATCTTATAATAACCCAAAAAGTAAACCGCTTGGAATATGGCGGGATACATTGTTCGCGTATTGAAAACTATTTTGATTATGAAGGTGAAAGAGATAAGGTATATCAAAAGAGAGTAAGCGGTGAAAAGCTGGAAGCAGCATATGAAGAATATGAAAAGATAGCTAAATCGGTAAATAAGGAAAATACACTGCAAAGAATAAAGAGCATATGCAACAAGGAAGTTATAAGAAGAGATATAAAAGAAGGCTTAAAGAGTATTTTTGAAAGCTATATAGGGAAAGAAGAACTTTCTGAAAACTTTGCGGAAAGAATTCTTGTATTCTTTTATTCATGGAAGAACTCAAAAATATATCTTGCCAAAACCTATGAAAAAGAGTATGAAAAAACGGAAATAAACCTTGGTTTTATAAGAGAGTTAAAGGAATATTCGGAAAGCCTGCCGGAAGAACTGAAAGAAGCAGGAGAAAAGATTGGCTTTGAGACTTTACTGCACTGTTTTGCCGCTGAAGGAAATATCTTTGACAAATACGACAAAATCCATAATGAGCAAAGATTTAGAATTTATCTTCACAATGAATATTTTAAAAGCATGAATGCGCCCATGGTTTATGATTATAAGTCCGATTTCCAAAAAGAAACGGAAGGTAGAGAAGAGCTGACGGGACATATTTTTAAAAACATAGATTTAAGAGAGTTTGATTTCAGCGGAAAAGACATGAGAGCAGTAAAAATAGAAGGTTGTAATTTAAGAAGAGCAAAGTTTAAAGAAAGCATTTTGGAAGAAGTGGAATTTATAAATTGTGATCTGACGGGGGCTGATTTTTCAAAGAGCCGGCTTAAAAATGCCAAGTTTATTGACTGTAAATTTGACAGGGTTAATTTTGACTATGCAAAAATGAGTTTTATTGAAATTAAAGGCAGTGACCTTTGTCATTCGAGCTTTATAAAGAGTGATTTGACTAATGCAAAAGTAGTCAATAAAAGTCTAAGTAAGGCATATTTTTATAAATCAAAGCTGGTTGATGCTATATTTGAAATACCTGGGAAGATATTCAATAATGTTTTTTACTTATCTGATTTAAAAAGGGTTAAGTTCTTAGGTGATAAAAATGATTATCTTAGTTGTTTTTTAAAGTGCGATTTTAGAAAGTGTGATTTGAGTGGAAGTGAGTTCATTGTAGAAAGTATAAATGAATCAAAGTTTATAAAAGCCAATCTAGATGGAGCTACCTTTTATGTAGATACAATTATGGAATGTGATTTTAAGTGGGCATCATGTTTTATGATTAATTTAGAACATGTGAATATAAGATATTGTAATTTTAACTGGGTGGATCTATCAAATATGAAGGTGATGAAAAATATCAGCTTTGTCAATAATGATTTAAGTTATACTGATCTTTCAACATTTGATTTTCAGGGGAAATTGTTTGGCAAAAATAAATTAATTTATACCAAACTAAAGAATTGCAATTTAAAGAAGATGAAGATGAAAAGAAATGAATTAATGTTCCCTGATCTGGAAGGAGCTGATTTGGAAGGGGCTGTATTCAGAGGAGATCAATTAGAATATGTGAAGTTGTCACAAAAGCAAGCTGGAGAGATAGAAGTTTTGAAAGAAGAAGGTGACAACAATGGCTAAAGCACAGACTGGAGCCAATATCGCTAGTGTAATATTAATATCTATGGCAAGAGCAAAGAAGGAAAGCATTGAAAAGAAAAACAACCTTGCAAGTGTATATGATAGTCTCATGGAAACACTTAAGGAATATATTGATACAGAAGAAGAAAATGGGTGGATTCAAAAACGTATTTTATCATTAAATGAAGATTTAGAATTTGCTGAGGAAGATGATGAAAATGAAGTTAGTAGAATTGAAAAAGAAATTGTTCAACTTAGCTCACTGAAAAAAATATTGAAAAAACTTTTGAGGAATTGGAGACAATAAAGAACAATTGTAATCCAAGAGATCTTAATAGTGTATTATCAGAAAGAATGAGGGAAATATATAAAGAACAGGGGCTTTGTCCGTACTGTCTTGGCCAAAATCCTAACTGTGGGTTTTTCAGTGAAGTATCAAATGAAAATAAAGGTGATATATATAATCCTGAAAAAAAAGAAGGTTACGAAGAACAGGATAAAGAAGGAAGAGCATTTCTAAATGAGTTCAAAGACGAACTAAAAGGCGAAAAGGTAGAAATTACTATAGAAAATAAAGAAGGAAAACCGGAAAAATTTGAATTTGATCTGGGGGAAAACATGTCAATTCAAGATCATCATATAAATTCCTATGATCCATACGTAGAAAACTCAACTGTTTCCATAGCCGGAAAGAGGCATGGTTTTAATATTAATAAAAACAGTGCAGATGAACAAAATTGCGGCCTTGATAATATAATATCCTTACCCTCAATTGCGACAAAAGGAGGGGTTAAAGTTACAAAAGGCGGCAATGAATATAATATTCCATGGAGTATCCTTACTATTACTTAATGCCTAAAAAGTATGATTGTATTGACTTGGAAAAAAGCAATTATGAAAAGGATGAAAGAGAACCCGGCGGAATTAGAATAACCGATGGTTTTACTCTGAAAAGAAATGCTATAAACAACTCGGACATTTTCAGGGCAGAATATCTTTCCGACAAAATATTTATCATAAGTGAAAGACTGAAGAAGATACTTGAAGAAAACGATATTGCAGGAATTAAATACACTCCTATAAGTGATTATAAGACTGTATGATAAATATAAAAAGTGAGAATGCTCCTTTTATGAAGGGAGTATTCTCACTTTTTTATATTTAAAATGTGAGAAGTATCTTAAAAGAAGTGACATCTAACATCTTTTAAAGTCTTTGCTACATGTATAGAATAGTAAATATATAGTAATTTTTTTATATGTATTGAATATATTTCAGGGGTTGAGGTTATGGGTATTTTGGCGAGTCATGATATAAAAATTATGCCGTATAATGTTTGTCCATATGAGTTGGAAATTGTAAAAGAGATAAATGAGCATGCCAGAGTATCGTTTGCGGCTTTAGTACCCAAGGGAGAACAGGACAAATATATACAAATGACTGAATCCCAGACACCTATTGAGATTACCCACTCGGACGGGACATGTCTGTTTAAAGGAATTGTCATCAATATAAAAGTCAAATCCGTAAGAGATGTATTTTATCTGAGTGCTGAAGGCGTTTCACATACATTTAACATGGACGTAAAACTAAAAAGGCGTTCTTTTCAAAACAAAGACATGAAATATACTGAGCTTATTGATGAAGTGATAAAAGAGTATTCGGCAAACTATATCGATGCTGTTTCAGAGGGAGGTACTACGAGTAAGTTTATTATTCAATATGATGAAACGGACTGGGAGTTTCTAAAGAGAATGGCATCTCATTTTAATGCCGGTTTGGTTCCGGATACGTATTCAAACAAGCCGAAAATTTGGTTTGGAACCCCTGAAGGCAAGGATAAAGGAAAACTGGAAAATTATAATTACAGTGTAAGCAAAGAAATAGGACAATACAGGATTGCTTCAGAAAACTATAATAAAAAGATTGATGAAAAGGATTTCATTTACTATAAAATCGAAACGGAAGATCTTTTGAACCTTGGGGATTCCATTAGTTTTCAAAATAAAAAACTATACATATACAGATCGGTTTCAAAGCTTAAAAACGGGGTTTTGATTCATGAATATACCATGGCCCCCGAAAACAGATTAAGGCAGGATATCCTTTACAATGAAAAAATTGTGGGGGCTTCTGTAGAGGGAAAAGTAATAGACATACAAGAAGATAATGTGAGGATTCATCTGGATATTGACGAAAAGCAGAATAAAGACGAGGCTTTTTGGTTCCCCTATTCCACTTTCTATACAACGGAAGGTGAGACGGGCTGGTACTGCATGCCTGAATTGGAGGACAGGGTTAAATTGTATTTTCCTACCAAGAAAGAAGAAGAGGGTATTGTATTAAGTTCCATAAGAAGACGTACCAAGGGAGGGGACTTTATCAAAGACCCTGACGTTAAAATATTCAGGACTAAATACGGCAAGGAAATACTCTTTGCAAAAGATGAAATAATGATTACGGGAAAAGACGATGAGGTTTTAATCAGGCTTATAGAGAATGAAGGTATTGAAATCTACAGCAATAAAGACATAGCTGTAAGAGCGGATAAAGGACTTAAAATAGAATCGGGTAAAAACATCGAAATGAGTGCCGGAAGCAAAATCAGTATTAAATGTAAAGACAGCTCGATTGAAATGGACGGAATCACCGCGATTAAAGGTAAACAGGTAAAAACCAATTAGAAACCGGTATCATAATGCTTAAAAGCTTTCGGTAAATACTTTTTAAACTAAAAATAACGAAAACAGAGGAAAGTATGATGAAGGACATAATTATTGATAAACTTAGTAAAATGGAAGATTTAGAGCAGAGAAAAATGCTTAAAGACATAATTTCCTGTGTTTTTCTCAACCTGGCGGATTATCAGGAAGCATTCAATAAAAACCTTGAAGAAAGGATTTTCAGTGAGATAGAAGATCTGGAGAAAAGATATGATATATACGTTACCGTAAACAACAGAGAAAATATTGATCCCGTGGATGAGTTTTTGTATCCTGTTATTCCTTCCGATGTGGAGGAGAAAGAAATTGACGCCGAAGAAATAGCCCAAAAACTTTTAAAAAAAGAAGAAGTGCTCTTGTACACCGTTTTTATGAATTGCGATTACCTGAAAATAAAAGAAATTATAAGCAATAAAAAGAAATTCACCGGTGAAATAATTACAGACCGTAGAAAATACGACATCAAGATAAAGCTGGAGCAAAACAGAAATTATATCAATGAAATGGAAAAACTGTATGAAGTTTTTCAAAAAAATTCTTTTCGCTGGAAGACAATAAATAACCCTTATGCCAACAAATTCTTTGACGTAATTATAACTGACTGTGAAATGTTTGAAGAGGGAGAAAAAGAGATAAAAGAGATTAATATAAACTTTGAAGAGCTTGAAGAATATAAAATGACGAACATTGTTCCTCTGTGGAATGTTAAGAGGATTTCGGTCAAAAGCGACGGATTTCCCATGCCGGCATTGGACAGGGTTAATTTTGAGCATGAAATATCGCTAAAGAAGCTGGGAGTGGATAACGGATTTTTGGTGGATGAGGATGAAGGATTGGTTAAATATGTAAAGAGGGCATCTGACAGCCTGACGATAGTATCTCCTGAGGAAAAAGCAGGTTCATGGAACCTAGTAATAATATCAGGGCAGGGAAAGGAGCAAGAAAGAAAGCTTTCCTTTGAATTGGTGTCAAACAGCAGAAAAAAGAGTTTTATAAATAAGTTTGCTCAAAAAAACAGCCCGTGGATACGGACAAAAGGAGAAATTGAAAGAATCGTAAATTCTTTTGAGTCGTCGGAGTATTTTGAACTCAAAGACATAGAAATTACCGATTCAAAGTCCTATAGCGGTATTACCTATGACATGAATTATTTTATAGTGGACGACATCAGAGCTTCGAAGGATAAAGAAATAATGAATTTAAAGTTTAAAGCCAAAAAAGACAGCTTTATTATTTATGATTTATTAAGCTTTATTACATCTGAAGTACAGATGTATTTTCCGGAATACCGATGTGAGGGAGAGCTGGTATGAACTACGTATGGGACGTAATAATACTGGCGCGCCGTTTGGGTGTTGACCTGAAAAATATTAATTTTATAGCGGCCAAAAGCTATTCTCCCTACATGGAGCTTAGTTTTAAGTATATTAATGGCACCGCTTACGAAGGGGATATAGAAGTAAATCCCTACTACAGGTTTTATGAAATTTTTAAGGACCTGTTCAATATAAACAATACGGAAGATGTGGAGCTAAGGGAGACGCTTTTTGATATATTGATGCATTTTTTATCCGACATAGATACCTATGCGGGAATGAGCAAAAGAGAGTTTTATAAGAGGTTTTTGCTAAAAGACCTTAACAGCGGTTTATTCGGCAGTGATTTAAAAGAAAAAATGCAGCTGTTTTCAAAAGACGAGCAGGATATATTGGCCCACAATATTATAAAGCTGTACATATCGGGTGATATGCTGTACCTTTTTAAAGACACATTAAGGAGAATATTTAAAAACCCCACCGTCTATGTCAACTATGAAGCAAAAGATGAACTGCTTATTTATATCAGGGAAGAAAGGACCGACTTAAATGAAGCTAAAATGGAATTTATCAAAGAGATTTTTCTCCCAATAAAATTTAGGACGGAAATATACTGGAATTATCATTTTGGAATAATTGGCGTGGATGAAACCATGATAATTGGTAATATAGCACTTTATTAAACATAAAGGAAGGAGAAATAATATGCCTTCATATAGATTAAACCCTTCATCGCATTATAACAGAAGACTGTACAAAAGAGAAGAATTGGAAGAAATGACCACATATCAGTTGAGGTCAATTTGCTATAAAGAGAAAATTGTAACCGGTATGATAAATAATTTTGACAGGGAAAGTCTTATAAGAACCATATTGAAATATAGAAGCGCGGAGGAAAGCCTTTTAATAAAAAAATTTAAAGAAGGCGGCTTTGAAAAAGTAGATGCCGTTTTAAAAAAATATCTTGTAAATAGGTTACCTGACGACGAGAGAATTAAGATTCCCGCAAAGTTAACCTTATACCCGGAAATAGGTCTTAAAAAAGAGGACATGTATAAGGTGGAGGTTTATAGCAATAGTGTGGAAGAGTCGAATGTGTTGCTTGTCAATGCTGAAAACGAGCTCTGTGGCATATTTAATTTGGTAAAGGACCCGTCAAAAGACAATGTATATTATCTCGTTGCAGAGAAAAATTTAAGGGTAGAAAAAACCGGCAACAGAAGTTACAGCTTTTTGTTTTTTGATAAAGAGGACTCGGAATATCTTTATAAGATCTATTATACCGACAAGCCTTTGCCGCCCGTTAATTTAAAGTATTATAAAATACCTGTGACGGAGCTTGAAATAAGGGAGCTTGAGGAAACGGACACGGTTCTTGCCATAGATTTCGGAACCTCAAATACTACGGCAGGAGCTTTTTTGAGCAGTAATTATGTTTCATCTCCCTGTTATAATGATATATTGAATGAAAGAATCAAATTAAATGAAATAAATATAGTGAAATTTTTGAATGTAACTTCCAACGATCAAAAGTGGATAGAAATTTTGCCTACCGTTGTCTATGTTTCTGACTGTTCGGATCCCCAAAACATTAAATACCTTTTCGGATACGAGGCTAAAAATGCTACGGCAAGGAATAATTACACGGGAAATGCCAGTGTTTTTCAAAGTATAAAAAGATGGGTCAATACATATACGAAAGTTGAAGAGATTTATGACGAAAAGGGAAATGTGGCGTATGTTAAGAGGGGAGATATTGTAAGGGCATATATAAAATATGTAATTCAGATAGCAGAGCATCAATTTAAGTGCCGGTTTAAAAACCTGCACATCTCCAGTCCTGTTAAGCTAAAACAACAGTTTATTGACATGTTTCAAGAAATTATTCCCGAATATAATGTGCAGTCCGAAGACGTTTTGGATGAGGGTATGGCAGTGCTGTACAATACAATAGCGGAGCTTATTGATAAGGATATAGATTATAAAAGACTTTATGACGGAGCCGAGCATAGAGGCCTTGATTACGGAAAAGAGTATAAAGCCCTTATAATTGACTGCGGCGGCGGAACGACGGATTTGTCCTCTTGCTCTTTTAATATTGAAAAGGGATATATTTCTTATAAGGTAGAAATAAATACCACCTATGAAAACGGTGATACCAATTTCGGCGGTAACAACATAACGTACAGGATTATGCAGTTTATGAAAATTGCCTTTACAAAATATTATAAGAACAAAGAAGCCATAGAAATAGATGAACTTATTGACGTTCCCAGTGCCGATATTTTTAGAGTTGTGGATGAAGAGGGAGTTGAAAGAATCTATAAAAAATTTGAAGAATGCTACAAAGAAGCCGAAAAAGTAATTCCCACCAGATTTAAAGAGTATGAAAACAAGGTAAGGGAAGATTATCAGAGGGTAAAAAACAACTTTTATTTTCTGTGGGAAATTGCTGAAAACATGAAAAAAGAGTTTTTCAAAAGAACCAACATTTTGAGGAATAAGTTTGACTCATCCAAAATTAACGAACAGGACAGCGACCTCCATATTACAACGCTTAACAAATGGTCCCTGTCCATAGTTGAAGACGGTAAATTTAAAGATGTGTATGAATTCCCCAACATAGTATTTAATATAAAGGAGATCAACAAGCTTATTAAGGGAGATATATATGAGATTGTAAGGAAATTTTTAGAAAGTTTTTATGAGGAGAGAAAGCTGCAGCATTATTCAATAATAAAGTTGACAGGCCAGTCTTGTAAAATAGATATCTTCAGAGAAGCACTAAAGGAATTTGTACCCGGAAAAAGCATTGAATTCAAGCAAAAAAGAGATGAGGATGAAAATGTGCCGGATTTAAAGCTTGCATGTTTAAGAGGGGTTTTGAGGTATATAACTTCCAAAAAAATTGGGGATATTGAAGCAACAATTATAAATGACCTGCCGGTTGTACCTTATTCTGTAAGTGCCCTAACATTTGACAAAGATGAAAAGGATCTTATAAGCAGTTTGGAAAAGATGACCGAGTCAAGGGGTTACATCTCAAGACCTATTGGTGTGCAGGAAATAGAATTTTATTTAAAGGACAGTAAAAAGCAATTGAGACGAACCTATGTCTATAAAAACAATTTTGAAGAATACAAGTGTGTTTTTGCTGAGGAGATAACTCAGGAATTTAAAGATAATATATCACAGAGAGATACCGATACCATAAGGAACGGGGAAGTACGGTTCTTTGTTTATTCCAATGATAATAACTGGGGATTTTATGTGGTACCGGTGGCCAGAAAAGACGATCAGCTTTATCTCGGCAAAAAGAAATTTTTTGCCTTTGAAGACGATTTGTCGGAGCTCGATTTCTTTGACGGGCTTAAGTAACATTTGACAGAGTCGGAAAACATTTATTTGGAGGGTTAAAATTGTTTGTCAATGTATTCCCTAAATTTGATAAGAACCGAATTTTAAAAAAAGAAATGCTTGAAAATCTAAGGGATTTTCCAAGGGATATCCTTGATATTTACTATAAAGATTATTCCGACGGAATAATATCCGGCGGGGAGATATGTGTCGGAAGCAGCAGCATCACGGTAAAGAGAGGCATAATCAAGCATAACGGAAAGATATACATGTTGGACACGGAGTTCGACATACCTTATTATCCTACAAACAAAGAAGCGGTAATTAAGATAAAATTTTTGGATGAATCGGTGGAAGGGGATTTTAACATTTATAAATCCAAAGCATTTATTGACGAAAATACTGAAGTTATGGAAGATGAGCTTGAGATGGGCAGGTTTAAGCTGCGCGAAGGGGCACATTTAAGATCGGAATACGTGGATTTTTATGATTTTTCAACGGAATTTAATACAATAAACATTATAAACGTCCGGTACTCAGGTTATAAAAAAAGCACGATAAACCCGGTTATACTTAGGTATTTTTCCAATATTGTTATGAGATCGGGTTCTGATAATATTTACGATATATGCTTTACCATGCAGTGCATGAATGAAAATCCGGTGGAGCGGGATCTGATTTTGTACTATATTTCAAAAAGGCTTAATTTGGAATACAGTGATTATTCCAATATGCAGATTTACAGATATTTGGCAGAAATTGTAAAAGATATTGAAAGAGGAGTAAAAAGAAGGCCTGAAGTAAAACCGGATCGCCCTTCAAGAATAATTGTAGATTAAATTTTTATTGTGAGGTTGAGTCTGTGCGGCTTGAGCAAAATATTATCCTTAAAGAAAGGTATGAAATTAAAGATCAAGTTTCAACAGGGGAGTTTTCCATAGTATATTTGGGTTTTGATATTAAGGAAAATCAAGAGTGTATAATCAAAGAATTTTATCCCAGAGGAAAAGTTTTAAGGGATTTGGACGGCAAAAGGGTTGTTTACAAAAAACCTACGTTCAAAGAAAGATATTACAAGCAAATGGAATCTTTCTTGAATGAGGGACACATATTAAATAAATTAAAGCACAAAAATATTGTGGAGCATATTGACCATTTTAAGGAAAATGATACCGGATACGTGGTTTTAAAGTATTATGAGGGGAAAACTCTGGACAAATACTTGAAGGAGAACGATGTTGAATATATTGATATTTTAAAAAATATTTTTATTCCTATAATGGATGCGGTTAATTTTATACATAAAAAAGGAATTATACATAGAGATATAAAGCCGGGCAACATATTAATCAATAAGTCAAACCAACCTGTAATAATTGATTTCGGTTCTGCGGTCAATTATAAAAAGGATAAAATAAAAAAGATTTTCTATACTCCGGCTTATTCTCCAATAGAGTTTTATTCGGAAAAATCCAGGCAAGGCAGGTATTCGGATCTTTATAGTATTGCTGCCACGATGTATTATTGTTTGAGCGGCAGGCCTCCTGAAAATGCTCCTCAAAGAGTTATTGAGGATAAAATAGAGGATATCAGGTTGTTTAACAAGAATATTTCGGATTTTCTATCAAAAGCAATAATGAAAAGTCTTTCACTTAACTATAAAGACAGATTTGCTTCCGTTAATATGTTTAAAATGATTGTTCATGTTGAGTGCATTATGAAAATGCGGAGAAAAATAATATCTTAAAAGTTCAATAAAACAGCATTGGTCTTTTTGCTTAATTGCACATTTTTTTTATAGTTCTAGATATTTTTTGATGAATTTTTACACAATTGATATTGTATTAATTTAGTAGATAATATATACTATAGAAAAGTTATTTAATTATAGAAAGAACAAAAAACAATTATGTTATATTAAAAATTTCAGATAGAGATTATGTAAAAAACTATTGTTTACAGAAATGCCATGCTTACAGAAATATAAAAGGGCATACTTATATAAAATGAGGGGAGGAAGTTCTATTTGCGAGATTGATACCGCAATTGGAACAATAATATGGGTATATCGTTTACATTCTGTCCCATGTTATTCATTCCGTTAATGACAATGCTAACGTCAGTGATAGTTTTGGTGCATTTTGCTATTGTTGAAGCAATACACTCTTCTTTCTTCAATACTGAAATTCCATATATGATTTTAACTTCTTTTAGTTTTGTAATATCCATGATATTTTATACCGTTGTAGCCTCGAAGTACAAATCTTTAAATATCCATTCCGGTAAATACATCAACATAATGGATAACATGAGAGATTGTGTTGTTTTTATTGACGGTGATGACAGAATTGTGGCCTATAATAAATCTTTTTCCAATAATATGGCCAAGCCACTGGGGATAAAGAAAAAAAGCAGCTTGGACGGCTTTATTAATAAGATTCATGGTGTTATGGAAAAACCGGAAAACCTTAGCCGAGTAATAAAGATTATTAAAGGCGAAGCGGAGGATAGAAATAAATTTAAACTGACTTTGTTTAATCCGGATAAAAAGACCTATATTGTGCGGATGAAGATAATAAACGGACACGGCAGGAATAAAATCGGGAGGTTATTGATATTTCATGAAATTACCGATTACATAAAGCTTGTTAACGATTTAAAAATCCAAAACAAGCAATTGTCCGAAAAGCATAAAAAAATAACCCTTTTAAATGAAAAGCTGAAAGAATTTATTTTGACCTCTGAGAAATCGGCAATTGTGAAGGAGAGAAACCGTATTTCCAGAGATTTTTATACTTCTTTGGGTTATGCATTAAATTTGCAGCTTGCTTATATAGAGGTTGTTTTAACCGAGCTTAGGGAAAACAGCGAAGATGCCGGGAGGAAGCTGGAAGCGGCAATAGAAACAACCGGAGAGAATATGAGAAAAATACGAGATTCTTTGTCGACGGTTGTTTCGGAAAAAATATATGAAAAGGATCTCATTGATAATTTGAAAAAAGCCGTAGATGATTTTAAATATTTAGGTATAAGTATAAAGTTTACCGTATGGGGAGAACCAAGGGTTGGCTATGGGGACTACTGCATGAATATATATAAAATTTGTCAGGAATTATTATCAAATTCCTTGAGGCATGGCAAACCGAAAAAAATTGATATTTTCATATCCTTCGGAGATACATTCAAAATGAAAATAAAAGATAACGGAAAGAGTTGCGTAAAGATGGAAAAGCATTGGGGCTTGAATGCCGTGGAAGAGAGAATCGGAGAGCTTCAAGGCAGAATTAATTACACTTTCGGTAAAGATAAAGGATTTGGAGTCTATATTGAAGTTCCGAGAAAAAACGTTGAAAGCCCAAGTAATAACCATTCTATTGAGGATTATATTAATGCGGTATGATTTTTAGGGGTATTTAATATGAAGATTACAATAGATTTATGGATATTGCTCGGTGGTGTGTCGGTAGTCTTAACTTTGATTTTTGTCACTTTTTTTATAATAAAGGCAAAAAAGTCAAAGCTTAGCATAGCAGCCGGGGTAATTGCCGAAACATTTGAAGTTTCTTTTGTCCTTGTTGACGACTGTGACAGAATAATTGATTTTAACCGCCCTTTTATAACAAGTATATTAGGCGGGCTGCAGATAGCAAAGGGTGCAAAAATTGAAGAAATTGTAAGTGCGGCGGAGGATAAATTTAAAAATAATAAAGATTCCATAAAAATAATACATGACATTGTACGCATATTGAAGACTAAAGAAGATGACCGGTTGATTATAAAAGAGCTTAACCGAAAGTCTTATGATGTGAATATAAGCTGCTTTATTGAAAAAGGAAGCCGTATTAGAATGAGAATTATAACTTTCGATGATATAACAGTATACGATAACATTACCCGAAAACTTATGGATAGGAAAAAAGAACTTGTTGACATGAACGAAGAAGTGATGTCCGTTTATGAGCAGCTGAGCCGGCATGCCTCTGCTTTGGAAGAGCTTGCAGCTAGCAGGGAAAAAAGCAGGCTTGCGAAGGATGTGCATGATGAACTGGGATATTTAATGATCATGCTTTCATCGTTAATGGAGGAAAGTAAAAGGATAATTTCAGAAAAGCCGGATGTGGCAGAGAGAAAATTACATGATGCAATGGATATAGCCAGAAAAGGGCTTGAGGAAATACGCTGTTCAGTGACCGGACTTGCCCCGGAAAAGCCGGAGTCTGAAAACCTTAAAAAAGCATTGGATGAATTGGTGGAGGAATACAGGAATTCGGGTATGAAAATAGATTTTATTTTTGAAGGGCAAGAGGATTTTAAAAATCCGTTATATTCAAAGGTTTTATACAAGACTTGTCAGGAGGCACTGACCAATTCTTTAAAACACGGTCGTGCGAAAAACGTTGTAATTATTTTAAAATTAATTAATAAATGTATAACACTTTTTATTATTGATGACGGAATAGGATGTAAAAGTGTAGAAAAAAATATTGGACTTTCAAGCATGGAAGAAAGAATCGGCAAATTAAACGGTATGATAAAATACGGTTCCGGAGGAGAGAGGGGATTTAGCATTTTTATCATAATTCCTGTGGAGGTGGTTTGATGATCAAATTGGTTTTGGCGGAAGACCAGGTGGTTGTAAGAGAGGGCATAAAAAAGCTTTTGGAGGAAGATGAAGAGATAGATGTGGTTGGGTGTGCAGGGAACGGAAACGAGGCTTTGGAGTTGTGTGACGCATTTGCCCCTGATGTTGTAATTATGGATATAAACATGCCGGTTTGTGATGGTGTTGAAGGAACGAGGCTTATTAAGCAAAAATATCCGTCTGTAAAAATATTGATTTTAACCATGTATAATGATGACGATAATATATGCCGTGCCATGGAAAACGGTGCAGACGGGTATGTTTTAAAGGGAATTAGACCTGAGGATTTTATCAGTGCCATAAAAAAAACCGTTAACGGATTAAATGTTGTAGACGAAAGTGTTCTTGCCACGATAATGAAAAAATATAAATACAATAAAAGAAATCAAAAAGTGAGTGATACGGTAAAAAAAACCGATAAAAATACGATAAATAATTTGTTAAACGATACAGAAAAAGAAATTATAAAATATATAGTATATTCGAAAAACAACCGTGAAATAGCGCAAATTCTTCATTTGAGTGAAGGTAGGGTAAGAAACATTATAACCCGCATATTTAGAAAACTCGATGTAAAAGACAGGATTGAACTGGCTGTTCTTGCCGTTAAAAATGATATCGTATAATAATATTTTTTAAAAAAGATATACAAGAATATACAAGAAAATACCGGTGAGGATACTCCTCTTTATTGAGGAGTATCCTCACTTATTTTAGCAAATAAAGTGAGAGGTGGCTGAAGAATAGTGACAATAGGGTACTTTTATTACTGGTAAAAAAAATATAAAATTTTAATAAAAGGGGAGTCTGTATTGTTTTGCAGTGAGGTTTTTCTAACATATAAAGAAAAAATTTAATTATAACATAACTCCCAAAAAGGTACTATTTTATTAATTACGTTGTAACCCAATATGCAAAAGATGACAAAATTCCGGATGGAGTGGATATATTTGACGGATTTTTGATAATTATTTTTTCGGGGGGATTTTGTTATGTCAAATAAAGAGCCTAATATAGCATATAAGGTGGATATTGACGGGTTTAAGCTTCAAAAGTGCATTCAGTCGATTCATGTGAATGTAGACACTCCAAATGATTCTGATGCAAGATTCACTCATGCGGGCAATTTAATGAAGATTATAGGTAGGATTGGCACTGAGGAACCTACTTGTGAGTTGTACCGATGGTCCCTTTTGCCGGCTCATGACGGCAAAGCTTACAGAAACGTCAAAGTAACGGTTATTAGAGAAAACAACCCCATTAGAGAGATATCTTTTACGAAAGCATTTGTTGTGGATTATTCCGAAGACTATTCCTCAGAAGGAGGAGACGGCATTTTTACCATTCTTATAAAGCAGAAAAAAGATTTAAATGAAGATATTAAAGTAAACGGATTTTAAGAAAATACAGTAATATAACTCATTGAGGGGGGTTAAAATGGAAATTATTCAACAGACAAACAGAACCATGCTGTTTGAAGAAATTAATCCTGAAAAACTTGACCTGCTTACATTGGTTGGAGATGTAAGCGGTATTGATAGTCTTGATGACGAAAAAATAAAAGAAATCAACGAGCATCTTTTAGTTAGGAATTTTGATGAATTTTTGCAAAAGTTCAGCCCGGTGGTATATTCCTTTTATAATGTGTCGGATGAGGAAGAAGGGCGGGGGAAGGTTGTTTATACATTAAAAAAACCTGAAAACATTCCTGAAGACTATATAACCGAAATACACCTCGATCATAACAACGATTTTTTAAAAATGCTGTTTACATTAATAGAGACCAAAAGAAGCCAAGGTATCATTAATGTTGATTTTAAATTTGACAGGGTGCTTGACATGATATCTCCTAAAAAAGTTATGGATGATATCAGACAAGCCAGGAAAGAAATTCATTATTTGTATGAGAAATATGAAGCGCTGGAGGATAATGATCCTAAAAAGCTGGATTTGGGGGATAAACTGAATTATAAATTTGATGAAGCAAGAAAACATTACAATAATGTAATGGCAATGCTTCCTTTGGCTATAGAAGACATAAAAACACGGCTTCTTTTAGGATATAACGAAGAAAGCGGAGGTTCAAAACCTGTACAGGTTGGGAGGCTTACAATTGATGACGATGGAAATTTAAAGATAATAGAAGCTCCAAAGGAAGATGAAAATGCACTGATGATTGCAGATAAGAGCAACAGCAGCACCAGCCTGGCAACCATATTTGAAGAAGACTATGATGATGTTTCGGAATCACCTTCCGATTATGTAAGAGGCTTGGTGGTCAGGACCTTCTGTCCGTTGCCTACAGCCACAACAAAAGTGGATGTGGACAGGGAAATTCAAAACTATAAAACATATCTTGAATTCTACACTCAGGCAAAAGATGATTTTATAAAGGCGGCAAAGCCCCTTATTGAAAAAATATTGGGAGTAAAAATGTTTTTTGACCAATATAATACTAAAAAAAGGGGAATGCGTCCTTCACTTCTAGTTACAAACAATAAGCTTGAAATGCTGGTGAAAAGCAGCAATATAAACAGGTTGGAAACATATCTTAACACGGTAAATGATAAAAATGATTTTACCAATACCGTGTGGTTCGGAATTGTGCCCTCTATTGAAATAGAGGCGGCTGGAAAACCGAAGGTATCGAAGCAAATATTTAAGGGTAACAAGGAAGTAAAAAGAGAAGGAAATACAATGGAATCGCTTGCCGGCCTTCTCCAGGTTGTATCGAAGTATAAAGTTCAAATATTTTTCAATTTTCAGGCGAATGAAGAGACATCCTTTAACAGTGTTGCAACTACAGGTATCGAAAAGTATGTAGATAAATGCCAGATGCTTACCCGTCAGGAGTACAGTGAATATGCAATTCCATGTATGCCTAATTTTACCATCATACCCAAGGATAAATCAGGGGTAGTCATAGATACTTTAATAGAAAAGACAGAAGACGGCGGAGTAAGAATATCCAATGCCAAAGAAGATGTGTTAAAGCTCTGGATTCAGGGAGTATATGTGGATGCATCCTATGTGGCTGCCGGACTGGTGGCGGCTTATCAGTGTCCTGAGTACCTGAAGGAACATTTTAAGAATGTAACCGGAAAATACCCGGGAGTCAGGTTCGACATTGAATCCGGAGACAACAGTCTAAGAATGGTTACAACCATGGCCAAGGAAATAACAGGGTTCACCAACAGCATAAAAGAGGAGATTAACAGAAAGAATTTCGGCTTTGTATTTTCATCTGAAAATGCCCAGGTGGACGGAAAGGACGTCAAGAGGATAACCGTTTACAAGGCAAGGAGCTTGGCCCTAACTGATGATGGGTTTGACTGCATATATAAGACATTGGTAAGTACGTACATAAGGAGAATTTTAGGCTTTCAAACCAATGATTTCAAGCAGGACAGCATTGAAGCTTTCTTTAGCAATAATCCCAACAGCCAGAAGAAAAAATGGCAAAATGACAGCGGCTATGTAAATTCAATAATACTGGACGGAGACGACTTAAGTTATACGATAGATGAAGCAAATAATGAGTGCATTATTGATCTTGCCTTCAACGGAAATGTGAAGAATCTCAAAGTCACCATTTCCAAAAGTACAAGTGCGGCAGTTAAAGCCAAGTAATTGGTATAAATAGAGAGCTGGTAATATAAATTATTGAAAATTTACAATTAAAGGAGGTTTTTGTTATGGCATTTGAATTACAAGCTACACCAGCAGCTAAAGGTGGAGACGGAGTATCGTTTACACTAAGTGAAAAGGTTGTTAAGTCTGTTATGTATAAGACAGACACACCTGATGATGAAAACTCAAGGTCTAATGATGTATCCTCAGTGCTTGTTATAAAAGGTGTCTTAATTCAGGATGAGGAAGAAGAGACCAAAAAAATGGCACAGTGGTCACTGCAAAGCAAATTGCCTTATAAGAATGTTGTTGTAAAGCATACTGCAGGCAAAGTGGTGATAAGGGAATACAAGCTCACTTCAGCCTTTGTGGTAGACTATATTGAAGAATTTGCTGAAGATAAAGGAGACGGAACCTTTACACTTATTATTAAGCAGAAGAAAGATAAGATGGATGAGGTTGTAATTGAAGGCGGATATGGAGCATAAAGCTTAGCTTTTCGATTTCAATTTTGTTAGTGTTATTCTATTACGGTTTAGAAGATTATAAAAACTATAGTCTTCTAAACCGTATGACATTGCAAAGCTTAGGTTTTAAATAGATACAAGGGGGACGCCCTGAAAGGATAAATTGTAATGAAGGATTACTACAGAATACTTGGAGTTAGCCCTGGGGAATCTTTAGAAAATGTAAAGAAAGCATATAGGAGGCTTGCCAGGAAGTATCATCCTGATGTAAATCCCGGAGATAAAATTGCAGAGGAAAAATTTAAAGAGATAAATGAAGCATATAATGCCATTATCAGCGGAAAAGCTTCAGAATCCAACAAGGAGCCTCATAGGGAGGAAGGCGGGAAGTCTAAAAAAGATCCTGCTTCATCAAAAGTAAATGATTTTGACTTTAATGATGTGGAAAAAGCCTTTGAGCGATTTTTTGGTTTTAATCCTAAAACCGATGAAGTTAATATAAAAAAGGAAAAGGAAGGCAAAAAAAATCCGTTGGATGCTTCGGATTTATTCAATAGATATTTCGGTGTAAAGAAAAAGTAATATAGTCCCCAAGACAGAAGAATCAAGATGGCAAGGAGGGATATATGCTTGAAAGTATCCAAAGCATTGTCAAAGGACAAACGAAAAACGAGCAAGAGTTCCGTAGAAGAAAACTATGCTAATCCAAATAAAAATTGGATTATTGTTATAGATATTCTTATAACTTTAGTCCTTGCCGCAACCTTATACTATATATTTTTTACAGGGGCAGGAGATGATTCTAAATATTTAAAGTATTTCGGTTTTGCTGCAATGGGGCTTTATGCTTTTTTTTTAACGGTAAGGATATTGGTATTTGCCACACAAAAGAAGAAAGCTGATTATAATATTTCCAAATTAATTTTATTGAACGAAAACGGTACAAGTATGAAGACTTGGATAATCAATGATAAAGTGTCTTTATTAATAGGGAAAACCAAAGCTGGAAATGTTGTTGACATCGATCTTTCTTGTTCCGAATACGCATCTTTAATCAGTCTGCAGCATGCAGTGCTCAACTATGCAAAGGATGCCTGGTATATAGAAGATTTGGGTTCATTAAACGGAAGCGGCATTCAGCGGGGTAAAGACGGAGAAAAGTTTAAACTTGAACATGACACACCCTATAAATTGGAATGGGGAGATATTATTTATATAGCAAATACAAGATTACTTGTAAGTTAATAAATAATTTCAGATAAGTGTATGGAGGAGCAGTTATTATGGCAAGACAAAAACTTACCAGATGTGTAAATGGACATATGTACAATAAAGAAAAGTATGGGAATAGATGTAACTTCTGCGGTGCTTCCGCATTAGGTTCCGGAGGTATGCAGGGCTATACCGCACCAATGAATCCGGATTACGATGATGACAGAACCCGTACAACGGATGATTATGAAGACGGTATTGAGCCGGTGGTAGGATGGTTGGTATGTATTGAAGGAGAACAAAGAGGTAAAGATTATAAAATCCGGAGAGGCAAAAATTTTATCGGAAGATCAGAGGAAATGGATATTGCCATATTAGGGGATCTTTCAATATCAAGAAAGAATCATGCTGCTATTACGTATGATCCCAAGCAAAGAAACTTCTATTTAATTCCGGGGGACGGAGCAGGGCTTGTATACCTTAACAATGAGGTGGTATTTGTTCCCGCTGAGCTGTCCGCTTATGATGTAATAGAAATAGGCAAGACCAAACTGATATTCAACCCATTATGCGGTATTCACTTCGATTGGGAGAATGATGATAAAGAGGAATAGTGAAAATGTTACGGTTGTTTCAAAATCCATATTGCGTTGTTTTGTCGGCCGGAGTCGTTATATTTATACTTTTTCTGATAAGATATTTTTTGCTGCACGCCAATAGAAGAAAAAACGATGTGCTTATAGGAAATGCACAGATAGTCGGAAAAAGACTGGAGCAAGAGGACAGCTTTTCCAGCATGGTCACAGAGAACGGCGTTATCGCTTTGGTGGCCGATGGTATGGGTGGATATGAAAACGGAAAGCTGGCGAGCCAAATAGCTGTCGATACATTCATAAGCGAATTTCAAAAACTTGAGGATTTATCGGAAGTAAATAATTTTTTTATCAAAACTTTAAAATTGGCAAACGGAAAAATACTTGATGCTGCAAAGGGTTTCCGAATGGGAACGACGCTTGTTTCAGTTGTGATAAAAGATAAAAAGCTGTACTATTTGTCGGTGGGGGACAGTGCAATTATACTTTTTAGAAACCATCAGCTGATAAATCTTAACAAAAAACATGTTTTTCAAACGGTTTTGGAAGAAAAATATGTTTCGGGAGAAATATCAGAAGGGCAAATGCGGAACAATCCCATGAAAAAGAGGATTACAAGCTATGTAGGTGCTGAAGTGCTGAAATATGTGGATATAAGTGAAAAGCCAATACAGCTAAGAAAAGGGGACAGGGTGATTTTATGCACTGACGGTGTGACAAACTCCCTGTCAGAGCTGGAATTGGAAAGTGTTATGCTAAAGAAAATCAATCCCTTTGAAATGTCTGAAATGATTATGGCGATGATAAAGGAAAAGAATAAGGCAAGACAGGATAATGCAACTGTTATTATTCTTGAAATGACCGATTAGGCACTGTGGAGGTAAAAAATGAGAAAAAACAGTAGCGAATTTATAACGGCTTTTACATCAGAAGCAGGGACTTTTCAGACTAACAGGGATTTTTTTGCTTATGTTGAGCTGGATGACATTGCCTGCTATGTGGTAGCCGACGGCATAGATTCTGATGAAGAGATTACCAGTGCGGAATTGGCTGCAAATTGTATTTTTGAACATGTAATGAAAAATCCCAGCATGTCAAGGAGAAAACTGAAAAAATGTATTATGAATGCCCATAGGTTGTTAAATGAAAAAAGCACAAATGTAAGATTAAAGGCCAGTATAGCCGTTGTGCTTACCGATTACAGCAATATGATATGGGCAGTGGCAGGAAATGCCCGGGTGTATCAATTTAGAAAGGGTTCGCTTGTTTTTAGAAGTAAGGATCAAAGTGTGGCCCAAATGCTTTTGGATTCAAAGAAAATAACGGAGGATGAAATAAACCGGCACGAAGAAAGAAACAATCTTTTAAATTATTTAGGGCAGCCCAGGGGATTTAAGCCCCTAGTTTCGAAAAAAATCAAGCTTCTCGATGAAGATGCCCTGGTTATGTGCACGTCGGGATTTTGGGAGAAAATAAGCAATATAGACTTGGTAGATGCTTTTAGGGAGGAAGAAGACCCCTTCAACATAGTTGACAATCTGGAGGAGATTTTTTTATCCCGGCAAAGCAGGGTGATAAATAACTATACCTTGGCAGTGGTGCTTGCCAAAAAGGTGTTTAAAGAGGAGCAAAAAGATATAAGAAAAAAACAGTTGGTTAAACGATTGGCAAAAGTACTGGTACCGGTTCTTATAGCGGGAGCAATCGGCATAATATATATCCAGTATAATAATGCAAAAGCAAGAAATCAAATTACAGAGCATTTTGAAGAAGGTCAAAAATATCTGGAAAAAGGAATTTTGGTGGATGCTCAAAAAAGCTTCAGCGAGGCGGAAAAACTGACAAGGACGGTTAAGGATAAGAAAAAACAGGAAATATTAAAGGGGCAAATAGAAATTATAGAGGAAATTTTAAAAGGTGACGAGCTTTTTAAATCGGGAAACTATGTGGAGGCAAGAAAAACCTTTAATAATGTCAAAAGTGCTCTTGTGTATGTTAACAATTTTGACAAAAGCATATTTGAAAAGCTGGTAAATGAAAGGATAGATGAAATAGTTCAATTTATTAATATAGAAGACATTGTAAAGCAAGCGGACGAATTAATGAAAGAGGCAAAAGAAAATACGGGCGGAGATATGAATGCTGCGAAGATGAAATACGAAGAAGCTTTGGAAAAATATCAGGAGGCCAAAAAACTTGCCGAAGAAGTGGGCGATGAAAAAAAGACAAGTGAATTGGAGGGCAAAGCAGAGGAAGCCAAGCAGGGAAGTAAAGAGTTAGGGGACCAAATGGCGAAGAAGGAAAATGAGGCTAAATTAATTGAAATGGCTGAAAAAGCAGAAAAAGAAGGAGATAAGCATCTTAAAAAAGAGGAGTATGAAAAAGCAATAGATGAATATAAAGCTTCTTTGCAGTTTTATGAAAGAATAGAGAACCAGAGTGTTGATATAATTGAAAAAATAGCTGACATTGAAAGAAAAATCAGAAATGCGGAAAGGGAAATGGAGAAAAAGCAGACGGAGGAAGAACGGAAGCAAGATGAATAATTCCAGGGAGGTATATACATGAGCAGTTATGTAGTTGAGGGGGCGAAGCTTAGTTGCAGCATGGGAGATAAGGATTCAACCTTTAAAGTGCCCATGGATCACAAGATATATATAAATGATAAGCCCCAGGGTAATATTATGGATTATAAGCCTAATGTAAACATATTGCCTTTCGGAAAGTGTAAAAGCCTTTCAAATCCGACGGTAGCTGCGGCAACGTCGGCAAACAACGGTGTACTGAGACCTATGCCGTGTATGCCGGTTGTAGCAACGCCTTGGATGAACGGAAAAATGGATGTGCTGATTGAAAATTTCCCTGCAATGCTCAAGACATCAAAAAATATGTGCGCATGGTGCGGTGTTATAACCATAAAAGATGACGGTCAGTAATAATTGGTCAGGGGGGATAAGTATGGCAGCTTCGGCTGTTTCTTATGATGAAATTCAATTGAAATTGCCCTATGAAATTAAATACCTATGTGATTTGAAAATAATAAAGGAAATAAATGACCACGGAAAGATTTTCATTACAGGAGTGATACCTGAGGGGAAAAAAGACGGCTGCATGCAGGATGCCTCTTTGAATGACATTATTGAAGTTAGCCAAAAAGACGGAATAAATTTATTCAAAGGAGTAATTACCCGGGTTGAGGTAAAGTCGGTAAGAGATATATATTACATCCATATTGAGGGCGTTTCCTGTACATATGAGCTGGATATAAAAAAGACGAAAAGATCCTTTCAAAATAAGGATATGACATATAATGAACTTGTAAATAAAGTGTTGAAAAATTACCCCGATGCGGACTTTATAGATACCGCTACCGACGGGAAGGAAACAGGAAAGTTTATTATTCAGTATGATGAGACTGATTGGGAGTTTTTAAAAAGGATGGCAACTCACTTTAATGCACCTTTAGTTTCCGATTTTAATAACAATAAGCCCACATTTTGGTTCGGCATTCCCGAAGGGGACAGTAAAGGCAATCTGGAGGAGTATCATTACACTGTAAATAAGTCAATAGGAACCTATCGGGAGTTATCGGAAAACCATGTTAAAGAAATAGAAGAAAAGGAATTTACATATTATGAAATTGAGACCGATAAACTTTTTTCCATTGGGGATAAGGTACAGTACAAGAACATAAATCTCGTTGTATATAAAATAACTTCAGAAATAATAAATGGAGTTCTGATGCATCTTTATGTTTTGGCACCTGAAAAAGGGCTTAGCCAAAGTCTCATATTAAACGACAACGTGTTTAAAGCTTCAGTGGAAGGAAAGGTTATAGATGTTCAAGAGGACAAAGTGAGAATCCATCTTGAAATAGATGATGAGCAGAATAAGGAGGAAGCATACTGGTTTCCCTATTCAACATTTTACACATCGGAAGGCAGCACGGGATGGTATTGCATGCCTGAAATCGGAGACTTTGTTAAGCTTTATTTTCCCACTGACAGGGAAGAAGAGGCTATAGTTGTAGGTTCCGTTAGAAGGACAAAAAAGGGTGATAAAATAGATGACCCTGATGTTAAATATTTTAGGACTAAATTTAAAAAGGAGAAAATGTATGATAAAAAGCAATTAGTGATTTCAGCCAAGGATGATAAGGTTTTAATCAGGCTCCATGAAGACAGTGGAATTGAAATTTTCAGCGACAGTGAAATAAAAATAAAAGCGGATGAAAACATTGAAATAGAGGCCGAAGAAATAGATATGAATGCTGCTGATGAGGTAAACATAAAGTGCAATGCGAGCAGCATCAAGATGGACGGCACGACGCATATTAAGGGGACGTTAGTTAAACAGAGATAGGATTTTATGATTAGAGTTTGCTCAAAAGTTAAGATGGTAAGCGGTAAAGATACAGGTTGGTATATATGGATACAAGATGCAGTCTCCATCCGTTTAATTTACAGGTAACGGCTATGATAATTGGTTTGAAACAACAGAGGATATTGAAAAGTAGGTGGTATAGCATTTAAACGGTGTTGCGAGCCTCTTATGGAGATTTGCTGTAAATCCGGGTAATAATCATATCCATCGGTAGCTCTTTTATAGAAATATCGGTAAACTCCACGAAATTGGACAGATTGTTTAAAAACTCATTAATTCCTTGCTTTTCCGTATCAACCTCCAGCGAAATATCCAGGTCGCTTTCCCTTTGAATTATATTTGCACCGTTGATTATTTCACCGTTATAAGGCTTGGAAAGAGTAAGCTTTATAATCTTCTTGTTGCCCAGTGTTGATTTTAAATGCGGCAGCGTATCGTCAAACACCTTCTTACCGTGGTTGATGATAATGACATGGTCGGCAAGCTGTTCCACATCCTCAAGGTCATGGGTTGTAAGGATAAAAGTGGTGCCGCTTTGATTCATCTTGCCGACAACCTCACGTATTTTAGCCTTTGCAATTACATCAAGACCTATGGTTGGCTCATCCAAAAAAACGATATCAGGGCTGTGCAGCATTGCCATGATGAATTCGCATTTCATCCTTTCACCTAAAGATAAAACGCGAGTCGGTTTGTGAATTACCTCTGCTACATCAAAAAGCTCCGTCAATTCATCAAGCCGTTTCTTATAATCAGAGTCTTTTATGCCGTATATTGCCTTGTTCATTGCAAAGCTGTCGATGGGCTGAATATCCCATATGAGCTGTGATCTCTGGCCGAATACGGCACCGATTTTACGGACATACTTAATTCGGTCTTTTGCAGGGAAATAGCCCATAACATCAATTTTCCCGCCGGAAGGATAGAGGGCTCCGCAAAGCATCTTTATTGTAGTGGATTTACCGGCACCGTTGGGCCCGAGTATACCGCAGATGATTCCTTTTTCTATTTTAAAGGAAATGTCGTCCACTGCCCTAACTGTGACCGGATCACGCTTTACAAAGCTTTTGAGCGTTTCAAAAAAACCGCTTCCTCTTTTATACGTTGTATAGGTTTTTACAAGGTTTTCAACTGTTATTGCAGCCATAAAAATTCATCCTTTTTCAAAATGATTAACCTCCTACGCCTTCATACAGCTTTATCATCCTGTTGTAAATCCAGATTCCGAAAGCAAGAAACAGCAAGCATGGAATAAGGGAGATGAAGGCTATCGGTTTAAGGCGTCCCAATAGTGCCGATGCGGGAAAATATCCAATGACCGCTACCGGAACAATAAGTGTTGAAAGCACCTGAATGCCACGAGGGAATATACCCACCGGGTATTTTCCAAAGTTCCTTATACTGTCGAAAATTTCCGGAATACGGGCATTTCCGATCCATTTGAAGGTAATTGCAGCCATAACCAGGTATAATCCACTCATAACCGCAAGCCCTACCGTAAACAACAGAATTAATTGAAGTATACCGCCCAAACCGGATATATTTGTATGCACGGAGGAAACAATCGTTAAAATCAGTCCGCCGAGAAAAAGCCCGCCGTATTCGGGATCAAAATTTGAAGCGGCTATAAAGAACAGCGGCGAAACAGGTTTTAATAGTACCGTCTCAAAACTGCCCTCACGAATATGTTCCATGGTTACCCACACAAAACTGTTGAAAAACATAGCCGCTACTCCGGTAGACATGGAGTAAACCGATTGAATCAACAGTACCTCCCACATGGTCCAGCCCGGAAATGTTGCACCGTTTGAATAAATCAACACGGTTACCAGCGGGAAGAGAATATTGGACAGCAGCGTAATAATACTTCCGAGAAGAAAATCCGCTCTGTATGCTGCTGCCCGTGAAAATGCGGTATGGGCACAGGCAAGATACATTTTAATATATTTCATAATAACTCACGCTCCTACTGCAGTAAACCGCTTCATGGAAATGCGGTATATAACTTCGCTTAGTAAATAAGCTGCGATTACCGCTATACCCTGGCATAATACAGCCTGGGGTACTGAAAGATTGATTCCTCCGATATTATCACCGCCGGTCCAAATCATTGCCGTAATGTAATTTGTGTATTGAAACGGCAAAAACATCATAACATATTGCATTGCCGGCGGGAAAAAATTCAGTGGAATCAATGCTCCCGAAAAAACCTGGGCAAGCAGTTGATAAACAACTCTAATGCCGTTTGCCTGTGTAAGATAAAAGGCAGTCATTCCTATGCAGTAGTTTATATAAAAATTCATAAGAAAAGCCAAAACTACCGATATGGCTGTCCAGCCCAAGTGCTCGGGAATGATGTCCACTCGAAACACCAAAGTGAATATGAGCAAACAGGGAAGAAATTCGAAGAAAAAGCCCAATATTCTATGCCCGACTTTTTGGGAAAGGGCAAAAAATCTATGGTGCATCGGACGCAGCGTAAAAGTCAAAAACTTCCCTGTACGCACAAGCATTTGCAAGTTCCAGTCGGCAAAATCCATCGTCAGATATCCAATGAGTACAGTTGCTCCGAAATATCGTATGGTCTGCGAAAGCTCCATTTGTGCAAGAGTATCCGCTCCACCGTAAACGGCTGTCCAAATATAATACTGTACGATGAAATAGATCGGTCCGACAAACATCGAAACCATGGAATGCGTCCGATAGACGCTCCATTCCTTATAGGTTGCAAAAGCCACGGCTTTTAGCTCTTCCAGCTTATGCATTAACGAATTCAACTATATCAACCCCGACCAAATAATATTCTGTACGTTATAGAGAGGATCGGGGAACCAACTTTCTATGTTGGCAAAGGGCACAAACCATACAGCTGCAAGCTCTTCCTTCGGATCAATATACATTGCGCTTGCCCCAAAACCCTCGTGCAAATATGTACCCTTGGAATAGGTGAATGCATCGCTTTCACGCATGTCAAAACCGACTCCGTAGTGCCTGTCGTGTTCGTTGTGATCCCAGCATATATCGGGGATATTGCTAAGTTGGTTTGTAGTCATCTTTTCTACGGCTTTTCTTCCTAGAATACGGGCATCTTCCAAACGGCCGCCGTACAGCATGGCGTTGGCAAACCGAATCAGATCCGTTGTTGTTGAATAAAGCCCTCCGCCGGTATTAGGAATCTTTTCCCAAATTGATCCCTTGTCTTCGTTGCCGTCCGATTTTCCTGAAAGAACATAATTGATCATTTGATTGTGATCTTCGTCATTAATAAAGCAACGCTCTGCCTTGTCGGGGGTAATTAAAAATCCGGTATCGTTCATATTAAGAGGACGAATAATACGTTCCACAATATAGTCATGGGCGAATTGTCCGCTCACCTTTGTGATAATTTCACCCAGGATGGCAAACCCGAACGAGCAATACAGCCACTGGGTACCCACAGGTGCCCGCAGTCCGGGTGAAATTCCGGCACTGATCCAATCAAACTCACCGGTTTTGTCCCAAAGCTTTTCTGCAGTTTCAATCAGCTCCCATGCACTTTTAGGAGCGGAGTCCGGAAAACAACTGTGATCCGGATATAGCCCCGAGGTATGGGTAAGTAGATGCATGATAGTAATCGTGTCAAAGGGTGGCTTTGAAAACTGTGGTAGTATATCGCCTACTTTGTTGTCAAGCCGGATATATCCGTCTTCAACAAGCTGCATGATAGCCACAGCGGTAAAAGTTTTGGTGATGGAAGCGATTGGCCAAATTGTATCGGGCATCATTTTTTTATCGGAAATCCTGCTTCCTGCACCCATACTGGCATTGGCAATGATTTTTCCCTTGTGGGATATGGTATAAACCGCACCTGAAATCATTCCGTTATCAATAAGCCTCTGCAAATGTCTGTTCAGTACATCCAGCCTGCTGGCATCGTATCCGGTTTCTTGCGGTCGACATTCAATTTTTCCCTGAATTATGTTCATGACAAGACCTCCCTTTATGTTTGGTTAATAAAAAAATCGCACTCAATTCACATTTATTGCAGTATCGAGTGCGAATGCTCTTGAAGTTAAAACCTTTTATTGTTTAAGGCAATAACAGACAGCATAGCAATCGATAATATTACGATGGATATAAAACGATTTAATCATGACTGTCTGTCCCCCTTATACTTTGTTATAATAATCTAGTAATAACATATATATGGAATTATGTCAATAGAAAAATGAATTCGGAAGATCTACGGTTAGTTGACATACTTCTGCTTACTGAGGTAAAATAATGAAAATAATCTTAGATGGAATTATTTATCATATTATGTGAACGATATGGCTGCTTTAAGCAGGGACGGTATGCGTAAAAATTTAAGAATAACTAGGGTGTAAAGGGTTTTACTACAGGAGAAAGGATTTTCCTGATGTAAAAGACGATAGAGCATACAAAATATACGAAGCAGAAGGCTTAGGGGAAATTATCATAGAGTGAAATAATAAAATTGTATGAAGAACTGACATCATATGATTAATTTTAGGGGGAGAGATTTATATGGATAAGTGTGTTTTAGTAAAACCGGACTCTTCTTTCGAAAGTGAAATTGCAGCGTATCGCAAGGAAATGATAGAGGCCAATAGTTCTATGGATGGAACAGGTCCTTTGAAGGATATGGATGACATTAAGGAATGGCTCAGATATAGTGAATGTTGCGGAAATAAAAAATATGTACCTGATAACTGGGTTACATGTGATCAATATATTTACGTTCGTGTAGCAGACAAAAAAATAGTTGGTATGATTCAATTCCGCCATTATCTTAACAAGTTTCTTAAGAAGTATGGCGGTCACATTGGATATTCGGTTCGACCCAGTGAAAGAAGAAAGGGATATGCAAAACGGATGCTTGCTGAGTGTCTTAAAGCCTGTAAAGCATATGGGCTCAGGGATGTTTTAATAACTTGCAAACGAGAAAATGAAGGCAGTAAACGTACCATTTTGGCTAATGGCGGTATATACGAACGTACCGTCTATTGTGAGCCTGAAGATGCGTATATCGAAAGGTACTGGATACATATATAAATTTATAACATCTTCTTTCATTAGCCGGAGTTGTGCATTAAAAAGCAAATTAAAGGCTTGAGGGTTAAAGAAAACATTAAATTATCATAGATTCTGAGTTTAAAGGAAGTGTATTTCGTGGATAGATATGAACGCGTGCTCGGGGGACTTTTTGGTGTTGCCTGCGGAGATGCTCTCGGAGGAACACTGGAATTCATGTCAAAGGATGAGATTAAGAGACAATATGGATATTTAAAAGATATCATAGGCGGCGGATGCTGGGAACTGAAGCCTGGGGAAGTGACGGACGATACAATGATGACTGTTGCTGTGGCAGAAGGCATCCTTGACAATCCGGAGGATCCTGTCGAAAATATCGGAAAACACTTTATTGAATGGTATAGCAGTAGACCTAAGGATATTGGCAATATTATCCGGATTGCATTCGGTGAATATATACGATGCAAAGACTGGCTGAAATCTTCCTATTACGCTCATCAGTCAACCGGTGGCAGGAGTGCTGGAAACGGTTCTCTCATGAGATGTTTACCGGTTGCTTTATATTACGGTGATGTTGAAAAAATGCTGGAGATAACAGCTTCGCAAAGTGTTATGACCCATTATGACCGGCAATCAACGGATGCCTGCAGGTTGTATAATCTGATAGTTCATGACTATCTAAACGGAAAGCCTAAAATACCTGTTATAAGAAAATATATTGAAAATTATCCGGAGTATTTAAAAGCATTTCTGGTGTTAAAGGATGAGCTGGAACCAACGGGATATGTAGTTGATACATTGATATGTGCATTGTGGTGTTTCATTAACACCTCAACCTTTGAGGACGCTGTGTGTGAAGCAGCCAATCTCGGAGGAGATTCGGACACAATAGCTGCCATTACAGGAGGAATGGCAGGAGTGTACTATGGATATGGCGCCATTCCCGAAAGGTGGAAAGAAAAGATATTGATAAAAGACCGGTTAGTCTCAATTGCAGAGAGGATGATAAAGGACAATAAATAGTCTATGGGAATCAAGGGTGATTCAAGTTCCAACGTAACAGATCTTTTTTGATATAAAATTATGTGAATATAAAATAAACTCATTCCCTCCCCAACTCCGCAAACCCGCATGGTTGATGGATGGGAGAAAATGGATGAAAATAAAGATGTTCCGCAAAATGGATAGTTGAATTGAATTAAATGGGAAAAATGGAAGGAATATTAGGAAATAAAGTCGTTCCATAGAAGAGGTTTTAAAGGGATAAGGATTAAGGGAAAAGGGATAATGACAGAAATATAAAATCCTTTGTAACCGGTATAATAACTGGATTACAAAGGATTGATTTATAAAAAGGATGCATAACTTAATTCCTTAAACCTTGCCCCTTGAACCTATTCCGAAGGAATGACTTTATTTGCAGCGGAACGATTTTATTTGCAATGGAACGAGTTTATTTGATGTTTACACAGAAGGCAGGATTAAGGAGCAAGGGAAAAGTAAGCCAAGAACACTATACAGAAATTTTATTATTGTTACGACTAAGGTTTGCTTGAATAGTACTACAGCAAAATGCAAGATTATTCCTTATAAAAAGAGGATTCTTTACAATTATGTAGAAATAATTACATAAGTTCGTTTATTTATACTTATGTCGGAGGTTAGCAATGAATGAACTTCAACAGAAAGCAATTGAACAATTATTAATAAAAAATGAGGCATATATACAGGAAATTGATGGGTTACTTGCTAAAATTAGAAAGGAATATCAAAAATTTGATAAATTTGAGAAAGATTTTTGGAATCTTATGAATGACATGGAAAAGGCTCATTCTCAGTTACCATTTTTACCATATTCTAACGCTTACTATATTAAGAACGGATATTTTAGTGTTCCCACTATGCCTTGTTTAAGAGATGCTTTGTACGGGACGGTAAATGATGGATATGAGTTTTTATCGGAAGAGTATCTAAATAAAATTCAAAATGACATTTCGAAGAATGCAGATTTACTTAAAGAAAAACTTAGTGAAATGGTGGGCTTGATTTCTGAACTCCTTAATAGAATTATAGCAAGTAACTCTATAACTAAAAGATTAAGTGGTTTAGAAAATAAGGCTGCTGAGTTAGAAGCCAAAAGTAAATTATTCTGGTATCCTATTGAACTTTCAAAGAATGAATACTCCTTTAAAGGAAGTATAGTAGTACCCTTATGTATTACCTATCCTCAATTGGCAACACCACTACATAGACAATTAATGATTAATTATGATTATTTGTTCAAATCTAAGGCATTACATATAAAGATTTTAAATGATGTAAAGGCAATATTAAATTATATCAATGAATACTTGCCTTTTGCGGAATTAGTACCACTTAAAGAGGATAAGGGTATTAGTATAATTAATACAGTTACTCCTAAACAGGTTCAAATTGGGTCTAATAATGATTTCGATGGAAATATAAATATTGGTAACGAGGGGGATGTTGAAGATGACAATTAATATTGGTAATAATAATGTACTTCAGGGGAACATTAACATTGGAGATAATGCAATGCAAGTTGCAAAGGATTTCAATCAGGTGTTTAATAGTATAGATAAATTATTGGAATTATTAAAGGTTGATATTGTCAAGCATTATAATAGAGATGATAAAAACGAAATCTTAAAAATTTTTGATGAGTTTAAGTATGAGATAGCAAAGCCTTCAGAACAAAGAAACAATGGCTTAATAAAAGATAAGTTAGATATTCTTAGTAAAGCATTTTCATTTGTTGCAAATAGTTCGAGTATTGCAGGTTTGATAGCGACATTATACCAAATTCTTTCAGGTAATAACTGCTAGACATGTAAATAATACTGAGCGTATAAATGTAAAAAAGCCAGGGTAAGTGAGCGTTCAAACTCTCTTTGCAAGGCTTTTTTCTTGTCAGAAATGTCAAGTGAAAAATAGTAATTTGAAATAATTTAATGTGTAGGTAAAAAAATAATAATCTCATGTCACGAATAAAAAACTTGTGGTAAAAATAATAATGTTGTGTCAAATGGATAATAGAGTTATGTCATTGAAAGGTTATAAGGAGACATGAAAATAGGATTAAGGATAAGAATTACAGAAGCAGAATGGTTGTTTTATAAACGATAAAATTCTATCAAAATGAAATTAAAGTTATATTATAAATAGGATGTAAGAGAAATAGGAATTAGTTGATAGGGTATTTTTTGGTATTTTGGGAAACATAAGTTGCCTTTATATTCTCAGAAGTAAAGGATAAAAAAGGTGTTTTTAAATTGAGACTATTGTATAATAATGGTAAAATAAAGTCGTTTCTGTACAATAATATTAAAGTATTAATAAGGAGACTTTAAATGTATAAATTTAAAAATATGTTAGCCTATTTATTAGTATGTGCAGTGGCTTTTTATATATTGCCTCTCTCAGGAAAAGATACAGGAAGTTTTATGCTGATATTATTGATTGCCATACCACTAGTTTGTTTTATAACATCATTGATTTACGGCATAAAGAATAGATTTAATTTAATTTTTCCAGTGATTGTAGGTGTTATTTTTATACCAACAATTTTTATCTATTACAATAGAAGTGCTTGGGTTTACATTATAGGATATGCTGTTATATCTCTGATTGGCAATCTAATTGGTAGATTATTAGGAAGGAGATTATAATGGTTCATATTACCCTATATATCAGAAAATAGGCGGTAGCGTAATGAAAAGAAAAGAGATAATTGAAATATTAAGAGAAATGAGCCCTTTGCAAATAGAGAATAACGGGCCTACTGTGATTTATATTGCTGATGAATGTGGCAAAAAGGCCAAGTCATTTGTGATATCGGGGTCTATAGACTCCATTACTGTTACAACTGGAAAATATTTGCTTAAGCGCAAATACCGAATTAGTAGAAATGAA
>Ga0134103_1000804_pt1 | contig 34881 bp, 36 predicted proteins | sample 14_taG_2_FD_94445 | JGI IMG/M metagenome (GOLD analysis project Ga0134103, IMG submission 94445) | Switchgrass degrading microbial communities from high solid loading bioreactors in New Hampshire, USA - 14_58_20_212_A1 metaG | ecosystem: Engineered > Bioreactor > Semi-continuous > Anaerobic >...
ATATTCAAACTGCTTATATCCCTTTATATTTTCAAATTCTTTCTTTACATTTCCCTTTCCGCATATATGGACAACCTGGTATGTCTTCAGCAGTTCATCCAGTACCTCTCGTACAATACGGTTAATATTCTCCGAACCCTGGCTTCCTCCGATAACCATAAGAACAGGTTTCATACTGCTGAAGCCGCAGAGTTTATAACCTTTAATACGGTCACCCGAAAGGAGTTCCTCCCTGACAGGAAGACCGGTAAAGCACGCTTTTTCGCGTATCAGATGCTTTTCGGTTTCGGGAAAGGTATAACATACTTTTTTCGCAAAAGGCATTGAAAGCTTGTTGGTAAGGCCGGGCGTGATATCCGACTCATGAATGATAACCGGAATCCGTAATACCCACGCGGCCCAGACAACAGGGCATGAAACGAAACCACCCTTGCTGAAAACCACGTCGGGTTTTATTTTCCTGAGAATTGACAGTGCCTGGCCAAATCCTCCGATAATCCTGAATATATCGGTAAAGTTTTTCACATCGAAGTACCTTCTCAGTTTACCGGCAGAAATTCCGTAATACGGAATGCTTTCCCTTTCAATCAGCTGTTTTTCAATCCCGTTCCTTGAACCGATATAGTAAATGCTGTATCCCCTGCTTTTCAGCCTGGGAATTAACGCAATATTGGGAGTAACATGCCCCGATGTTCCCCCGCCGGTTAAAACAATGCATTTCATGTCAATCTCTCCTGTCCTGGATAAGCAATTTTTCATAAGCAAGCCTTTTACTGCCGTCCTGCAGATAAACAATACCGCAGTATGAAAAACCGTTTTTCATGAGCAGCCGCTGCATTGACTTGTTGTCTTCGTGGGTATCAACCCTGATACTGTGTATGCCCTTTTCTATACACATTTGTTCAATATTTCTCAGCATTACCGATGCAAGCCCTTTTCCCTTATATTCCGCCCTGACGGCAATCCGGTGCACAACGGCATAGTCAAGATCCGACAGCCATTTTCCTTCTATATAATCATAAGATTTTTCACGTCCGAAAATGACAGTCACCGTGCCAATTATATTATCACCGTCTGCAAGTACATATGCGTTATTGTCCTTAATATCCGCAGTTATTACCCCGGCATTCGGGTAATTATTCTGCCACTGGTTTATTCCGACGTTTTTGAAATAATCCTGGGCCTGCCTGATTATATCCATAATTTCGCCCAGATCTTCGGCAACCGCCCTGCGAAATTCCATTATACCCCCCTGATTCAGACCGAACCATATATGTCATTTAGCCAACGTTTTGCAGTAAAAGTAAATTTTCAATTCCATATGCAACACCGAACCAGTTAATTATACCATAATGAATGGGTTTTCGGTTATCCTTGGATTTATTCATTGATTGCATTTGACGCAAAAATGAGCGGTAAAACGGCCACAAATAACAACAAAACTATATTACGTTTTTTCATATTATTCACCTCTATAGGCAATATACTTCAATAAACATCCTTTTCTGTATGGAATTATAGCATATTGTATTCAATTATTCAGTTATTTATTTCCATTTTTGCCTGTTACATACCCATACTGAAACACAGGGTCGATATCTTTACACTTCTGCTTATTATGAAAATGTCCGGATAACTTCCCTTTAAATTATTGACAGTAATTCTGAAAAAAACATAAAATATTTACTTGAATCCGGTCTGCAATTTAACCACAAAGTATAGTAAAAGTTTTTCAAACGGAGAGTGTTTATGGATTTACCGCAGTCGCTTCGTTCGGCAATTGAAAACCTGGTGGAATGTGTCCCCCACAGTAAACTCGTGACCGATGCGCAAAATATCAGCATGCGTTACAGGACTGGCAGAATTAACAGTGAACGGCTTATCACTTCAAAAACCGAGGCGCTGGCTTATGCCGCATCGCGAATGCCGGCAACATATGGCGCGGTTTATACCGCACTTGAAAACAGTATATCAGTCGCAGGGTGTTTTCCAAGAACCATAGCCGATATCGGTGCGGGTACCGGTGCGGCTTCATGGGCAGCATCTTCAATTCTGGATCTGGAAAGAATAGTCTGCATAGAAAAAGAAAGCTTAATGCTGGAAGTAGGAAAGGAATTAATGAAACATGGTCCCGATCCGCTCCGAAATGCAGAATGGATCAGCGGTGACATGATTTCAGCCGAAATCCCGAAAGCTGACCTGGTTATTGCAGCATATGTGCTTAATGAACTACCGGACGCAAAAAGAAAAGAGATTGTTAACAAGCTATGGTCTGCATCGGAAATGATGCTGCTTATCGTGGAACCGGGCACACCGGCGGGATATAAAAATATAACTGAAGCCCGGCGTGTTCTTGTTGAATCCGGTGCCCATATTGCAGCTCCCTGCACGCATGAAAACACCTGTCCCATGGAAGGTAATGACTGGTGCCATTTCACCTGTCGCATAAGCAGAAGCAGGCTGCATCGGCTTATGAAAGGCGGAGAAGCGCCATTTGAAGATGAAAAATTTTCATATATATGTACGGTTCGTGAAAAATGCAGTTTACAGGGTATGCGTGTACTCAGGCATCCTCTTGTGCACAGCGGTTTTGTGCAGCTTGAAGTCTGCACTCAGGAGGGCATAAGGAATATAAAACTGTCGAAAAAAGACGGCGAAAAATATAAAAAAGCAAGAAAGGCCGAGACCGGCACATTACTGCTTGCGGAAAATGCCTGAACATTTAAAGCGACATGATCACTTCATTTTGCAGGTTTTCAATTTCTTCGGCCCGTTTTATACATTCCCTTTTCCTGGTTTCCAGGTCTGCAATAATCCTGTCGAGTTTTCCGTAAAGACTTCTTAACTCTTCAATATTGTTCCTTATCGTGTTTCTTACTCTTATATCAGTAAAAATATTGTCAAACCAGAAATCCACCATTCTTGTCGTGGTATCAATCTCTGAAAGCCCCGGTGCATCGTATATTTCTATATCAGAAAGTTCTTTTTTCAGCTCCCTGAGCTGTGAATACAGCGCGTTAAAATCCTCTTCAGCCCTGTCAATATGCTCGTATTTGGCCAAATGGCTTATAATGCCGCCCCTGCTTAGCAAATCAAAAGTAGCCCAGCCTTCCGCATTGTCCAGATGGCCCATTGCACTTTTTGCAGTGTTTTTTGCCCTGTTCGCGGCACGAATGGCCTCGTTTATTTCAAAAATCTGTTTCTGAACATGCTCCCGTTCCTGTTCAAGCTTCATATAGCGTTCATAAAGTTCGGTATCCATTCTGCCCAGGATCATCTGCTCACGCCTTTTTATTTCGGCATCATAAGCCCGTTCCAGGTCTTTTAGCTCCACGAGCCGCCTTTCTGTTTCTTTAAGCTCCTTTTTAAGCTCTTCCACCGTCTGGCAGGCCCGGTCGTATTCCAGCTTTGCCGCGATTTCTTCCTGTTCTTCCTTCTCAAGCCTTCCCTCGTATTTTCCGACCAATTTCAGAATAAATGCGGAAAACGAACTGTTCTTAAGCTGTTCCACGTCAAGGCTCTCTTTTTTATATTTCTCCATGAGCTTCTCTACCCAACGCTCGGCATCCCTGATCCGGTCGCGCAATTTATCAGCTTTTTCACGCAAAGCCGGAAGAATCGCAATTTCATTTTTTATTTCCATCAGTTCCCTGCTGTGCATATTAATTCTCCTTTAAATCATTACAAACAAATACCGGCTGCGCACGGTCATATTGTAAGAAGTTTGTAATGATGTTATTAACAGGTTTCACTAAATATAACGCTATTGCATTCATTAAAGTCTGCAAACCTTTCAAAACATTTTTCAATGTCTTTCCTGGCCTTATCATCGGGTATAAAACCATCCTCATACCAGATGTTTTTTACCTCCAGTGCCCCTTTGCTGCTGTTTCTTATTGCTTCCGCCCTGCCGATAAACCTGTCACCGTAAAGCAGGGGCAGAACATAGTACCCGTACTTTCTCTGCGGTTTTGGCGTATACACTTCCCATTTATAGTCAAAATCAAACAAGGCTTTTATATGCTTTCTGTCCCAAAGAAGGTTATCAAGAGGTGCAATCAGCTCACATCTGGCTTTGGGTTCAGGGTTTTCCAATACCGTTTCAACCAGGTTCTCATCGGTTTTGAGAATGTAGAACTTATCCTTTATGCCTTCAACCCCGATTTCGGTAATTTTCCCTTCATCCAATAGCTTTGCGAAAACTTCATTTCTTGCTGAAGCTTTCAAACCGTCTATATTAAGCCACGCATCGGAGGGCTTGTTCCACATAAGTCCAACCGCACCGATTCTTCGCATAACCCGCCATTTCAGATGCTCAAAATCATCGGAATGCGGTCTTGAATTAAGTAATTCAGCATCAATATATTTTTCCGCAAGATCATAGTACTTGACCGTGCCTTTTTTATGGTGTACTATCAAATCCCCGCGAAAATACATTGTTTCAAGAGCAGCACGGGAAAGTTTCGTGTCGCTCCAGTACCAGTAAACCTTTTCATTGAATCCGATATCAGATGACGAAACCGGACCTCTTTCCCGGATTATATTTTTAATCTCCTCACAGACGGCATTTACCTCATCACGGCTTCTGCCGCCGGTTCTGTATGCTTCACGGTCCCGCCAGAAGTACGGCCAGTCCTCGATTCTTATAATCGAAAGGTTCTTGTCAAAATAATCAATCAGTTTCCTGTCCTCATAAAGTAGGGAGTAAAGCATCTGTTTACTAAATCCTTTAACCCGTGACTGCAGGACAAGCTCGGAATTCTTGCCGCATATATCAATCGGGTCGTACTGTATACAACCTGCCTGCGCGACAAAATCAAGGATTCCGTTTTTGCCTTCAAACTTGTAATCTCCGATAAGTCCATGTTTCAGCAGAATAAAAATACTTGCCTGTTTTTTTGTCAGCAGAACTCCCATTATATGCTCACCACCGGCTTTTTGTCTACATCTCTTTTTTCCTGTAAACAGCGAGGGAAACATTTACCGAAACAATGCCTGAAATAACAAGGATTATGACACAAATCAAGGGAAGCAGGCGCAAAAACGATTCATCAGGCATTTCAAAACCCATTTTTGATCCTATTAGGGCAAGCAATGACGGTGTCAGGAAAATCAGCATTATAATGAATCTTCCTTTTTCCACACCGAACCTGAACAGAACAGGAAGCATTACAAATATGAAAAATAACCCGATTCCCGCCATTGACGAAGCAATGGTAAGTGCCTGCATAGGTTCTGTACCTGCTATTATCATGAAAATCAAATTGGCTGCAAAAGCAATAAACAGCAAAATTCCGCTCAGTACATACTTGCTTAAAACCATATCGGTTCTTGAAACCGGCATGGTCAGTGCATACTTGTCCCATTTTGATTTTTCATCATAAGCCAGAGCACTAAACGTCTGCATTCCCATCAGGAATGTCAGCATGCCTCCGAATAAGGCAGGATCTTTGTTCAGCACTGAAAAAACAATATAAAACGCAATGGCTGCAAGGATTACTTTGTTCTGCCTGCTCAAATTGTAGAAATCTTTCAATATAAGTCCCTTCATTTTCACACCTCTGTTCCGCTTAATTTTCAATGAATTTGCCGTTCCTTTGAACGGTTTGTATAAAACAGCATAATATCCTCAATACCTGCCCGGTCAATAACAAAATTGCCTTTTACCCGGTTCTTCAGAACCAGTGCTTCCACTCCAAAGCTGTTCTTCCTGCAGCTTATTACTGCACCGGGATCTATCCTGCCGAATTCCTTTTCCGTACATTTGAGTATTCCGTATTTTTCCAGAAGTTCGTCCTTGCTTTCACTGAAAATTATACTGCCTTTGTGTATAAACGTAATAAAATCGCATATCTTTTCCAGGTCACTGATTATATGCGACGATATAAATACCGAATGGCTTTCATCCTGGATGAATTCAAGGAAAAGTTCCAGTATTTCATCGCGGACAACCGGATCCAGACCGTTTGTAGGCTCATCCAGTATTAAAAGCTTACTGTCGTGGGACAGTGCCGCCGCAATTGACAGTTTCATTTTCATTCCCTTTGAATATTCCTTTACCGGCTTGTTTACAGGGATTGACAACTGATGAAGATATGAGTCAAATCTTTTTTCATCCCATGTTTTGTATATCCCCTTAAGAATCCTGTTGACATCCTTAGCCGTCAGGTTATCGGGGAAGAAGCTGTCCTCCATTACCACTCCGATATTTTCCTTGACGCTTTTTAAATCGATCAGATTGTCCTTACCAAGAACATAAATACTTCCTTCATCTCTTTTTATGAGATCCAGTATAAGCTTAATTGTTGTCGTTTTACCGGCGCCGTTTTCGCCGATAAATCCCATTATACACCCTGTGGGTAATGTGATGTTTACACTGTTCAATGAAAAATCCCTGTAGTGTTTTGACACGTTAACCAGTTTCAATGCTTCCTGCATGATTGTTCTCACTCTCCTTTGTAAAAAAGGGTCAGCATTTCAATCAGTTCATCCAGGGTAAGGCCGCATGCAAATGATTTTTCCACTATTCTCTGCATGTAATCCTCTATTTCCCGCAGTTGCTGTTCCCTGATCAGTTCAACATTTTTCGCCGCAACAAAGCTGCCCTTTCCGGTAACCGAAACAATGAAACCTTCCCGCTCCAGTTCTTCATATGCCCTTTTGGTTGTAATGACGCTGATTCTCAGTTCCTTCGCCAAAAGCCTCATAGAAGGCAGCGGATCTCCTTCCTTCAGTTCCCCGGATATGATCAAGTTTTTTATCTGGTTCACTATTTGCTCATATATAGGCTGTCCGCTGGAATTACTGATGATAATATTCACTGATATCACCTATAATATTGTATATATATAATATATACAATATTACAACATGTGTCAATTCTTTTTTAGAGAAGAACAACATAATTGCAGTAGTATTATTTCTTCAGTTTATGACCTGGTTAAAGTAAAAGACTGGGGTAAACTTGAAGAGTTCATGGATGACCTTGTTTATGATGGAAAGCAAAATGTATCCGCAGGAACTTTTATCCCTTACCAGTGGCGCAATACTGGGGATACTTGTTTCAAAGCTAGGCGAAAGCCAAAGAATCAGGCGTTCATGAAGCTGGTTGAAAAACATATAAAATATTTATAAATGATTAACTCCTTTTGCTGATGATATGAACGTATGGCAGACAGGAGTTGCTGTTTATAATTGTGAAACCGATACATCATATGAAAGGATCATACCACGCGAATGCATATCCGCAGTCGGAAAAAACTATTGATTTTCATTAGTGATTCTCTGTAGAACTATTGTATACTGAATAGTATGCAGCGGAAGTATTTTTTAAGAGCCATTATCAGTTGATGGAATTAATATTTGTCTATAGGTATCTTAACACAATATTATATAATATAAAAATGCATAATTAAAGCCCGGATTTCTCCGGGCTTTTTAATATTGAGTAAGTCTGTAAGCCGGGTTCTGTATTCGATGATCATCTATCTAGGCCATGTATTGCTACATGGCTCAAGCCACCTTTGAGGACTGGCGGGCCACCATATGTCCTCTTATGCGGTGTTGCTCCAGGTGGGGTTTACAGAGCGTTTCCTGTCGCCAGGAAACCGGTGAGCTCTTACCTCACCTTTCCACCCTTACCCTATGGACTGACCATAAGGCGGTTTATTTCTGTTGCACTTTCCTTCAAGTCGCCTTGACCGGGAGTTACCCGGCACCCTGCCCTGCGGAGCCCGGACTTTCCTCGTGTACGGCCTTTCGGCACTGTACCCGCGATCATCTGACTTACTCAATATTATAAAGTCTTCCTGATTATCTGAAATTAAAAATATCCTGTCCGTAGTGCTCAACGATTATAACATCTTTCAGCCTGTTTTTCAATATATCAGATATTGCCTTTACAAACAGTTTTTCGGTATGATAATGTCCGGCATCAACAGTGAAAACTCCGGCTTCTTCAAGTTCCTGCGCATCGTGATATTTCAGATCACCCGTTACAAGTGCATCAACATTCTTTTCCTTCAGGGATTTTATATCACCGTCGAAACTGCCGCAGAACACCGCCACTTTCTGTATTCCGTCGTTCGGCGCCTTGCCCACTGTTCTCACAAAGGGTACACTTAGTTTTCCCTTGACATATGAAACAAATTCATCTTCACCGAGCTTATTTTTCAGCATTCCGATCCTGCCAAGGCTGTATTCATGACCCGGCTGTTCCACGCGGTATATGTCATATGCCACTTCCTCATATGGATGAGCTTCCAGCATGTTCTTAATAACATTCTTCAGCCTGTTCCGCAGAACCAGCGTTTCAAGCCGGTATTCCTTTACTTTTTCAAATACTCCGGTCTGACCGATATACGGATTTGTGCCTTCCATCGGCCTGAAAGTCCCGGTTCCCGGTGCTGAAAAACTGCAGTCGCTGTAATTGCCTATCCAGCCTGCACCTGCTTCAAATACTGCTTTCTGGACATTTTCAAGGCTTTCCTCGGGAACAAAAACAACAAGCTTATACAGTTCATCCTGCATATGAGTTTTAAGTCCGCTTATGTCTTCCAGCCCGAGGGTTCTGGCGAGATATTCGTTAAGCCCGTTATCGGCAGTATCGAAATTGGTGTGCATTGAATACAGGCTGATACCGTTTCTTATACATTCCGCAAGCAGCGCACCTTTCCCGAAACCCGTGTTGACCGATTTAAGCGGTCTGAACAGTACCGGATGATGGGATATAACCAGCTGTACACGGTTTTCTATGGCGATTTTCAGCGCATTTCCGGTAAAGTCAAGGCATACCATTACTTTTTCAACGGGATTTTCGGGATTTCCCCACTGAAGCCCGGAATTGTCGTAGCTTTCCTGAAGACGCAGAGGCGCTTCAGTTTCAAGAGTATTCATGATATCCTTTATTTTCATATCGTACACTCCTATCCGAAAAATTCGTTATATGCCCTTTTCATTTCCTCAAGCAGGTTATATTCTTTCATGTATGTCTGCTCATCAACTTTGGCCGACTTTTTCATTCCGTTTACAATATTCGTCTGAATACGTATGCGCCTTTGCAGAAACTCGTTCAGCAGCGGATCATTGTTTTCAAAAAGTGCTCTTCCAATATGATAATACAAATCGTCATCGCTGCGGACAATACCGTCGTAATATGCACGGATAACGGTGTAGATTTTTCCGCCGTCCATTGCAAGCGCTTCTGTTTCAATGCAGTATCCGTTTTTCAGAAGGAATTCCCGCAAAAATTCATCATAATAAGCAGGCTGAAGAACAAGAGCTTTTGCCTTCCTGGCCTGATCGGCAGATGCCTCAAGTATCCCTGAAATAACAATACCGCCCATGCCTGCAATAATGAAGACGTCGCATTCGTTTTCCCCTATCGGTTCCAGGCCGTTTCCCATGCGTAGCTCGATCCTGTCGGAAAGCCGGTACTTTTCTATGTTCTCGCGCGCCTTGTCAAGAGGCCCTTTTTTTACATCGGTTGCGACTGCTTTACTGCACATTCCCGACTGTACAAGGTATATGGGAATATAGGCATGATCGGTACCTATATCTGCGGGTTTTTCACATTTTCCAACCATTGAAGCTATTTTCAGAAGCCTGTTTCCCGGTTTTATCATCATTTCTCTCCTGGAAAAAGTCAAACTTTCGGGGATATTTAAAACACTTCGTATGGCAGGTGTTCATCAGATGAATGAAATTCAGAATAATAAGAAAGGATGGATACTTCTATCCATCCTTCTGTTTTGGTGGGCCTTCAGGGACTCGAACCCCGGACCTGCCGGTTATGAGCCGGAAGCTCTGACCAACTGAGCTAAAGGCCCGATGGCTCCTCAAGTTGGACTCGAACCAACGACCCTGCGGTTAACAGCCGCATGCTCTACCGACTGAGCTATTGAGGAACGTTAATTTCGTAACGCAAGTTATATTATAATGCCCAAAACTATTTTGGTCAAGAGGGAATTTTTATATTCTTTTATTTCAGAACTCTTTTGTCAATAACTCTTTTGGCTTTTCCTTCCGACCTCTGAATGCTCTTGGGCTCCACAAGCCTTACCTTGCACGTTAGTCCAAGAGTGCTTTCAATATTGTGCCTGATCTTCCTTTCAACCGCTTCAATATCCTTCACCTGGTCAGAGAACATTTCCGGGGTCATTTCCACCTGTATCTCAAGATTGTCGAGCGAACCCACCCTGTCGACAATAAGCTGGTAATGCGGCGACGAAAGGCCGAGTTCAAGAAGAACGCTTTCAACCTGCGACGGATAGACATTCACACCGCGGATAATAAGCATGTCATCGGTTCTTCCCAATACCTTGCTCATTCTGACCAGCGTCCTTCCGCATGGACATTTTTCGTCAGTTATACGGGCTATATCCCTCGTACGGTACCGAATCAGCGGAAGAGCTTCCTTCGTGATGCATGTGAAAACCAGCTCGCCCTGTGATCCCGTCGGAAGCGGCTGTTCGGTTTCGGGATCTATTACTTCCACGATGAAATGGTCTTCCTGTATATGCATACCGTTCTGGTACTCACATTCCACAGACACGCCCGGACCAATAACTTCAGAAAGGCCGTAAATATCCAGCGCCAGGATTCCAAGCTGGTTTTCAATCTCTTTTCTCATTGCTTCCGTCCATGGTTCCGCTCCGAATATGCCCGCTTTTAATTTCAAATCCTTCCTGGGATCTATTCCCATTTCCCTCATTGTTTCGGCAAGGTACAGGGCATATGACGGCGTACAGGTCAGAATCGTGGAACCGAAGTCTTTCATTATCTCAATCTGAAGCTTCGTGTTTCCTCCTGACATCGGTATTACCGTGGCACCTATCCTTTCAGCCCCGTAGTGGACGCCAAGCCCGCCTGTAAACAATCCGTAGCCGTAAGAAACATGTACAACGGACGTCTTGTCTGTTCCTGCTGAAGTGAGACATCTTGCCATAAGCTCCGCCCATGTGTCTATATCCTTAGCCGTATAGCCCACCACGGTCCTTTTTCCCGTTGTTCCGGAAGAAGCATGAACCCTTACCACCTGTTCCATCGGCACAGCAAAAAGGCCAAATGGATATGTATCCCTTAAATCCTGCTTGTAGGTAAACGGGAGTTTTCTCAGGTCCTCCACGGTCCTGATGTCTCCGGGTTCCACGCCTTTTTCCTTCATTTTCTGCCTGTAATGCGGAACATTTTCATATACCCTTTTAACCGTATTCCGAAGACGTTCGCTTTGAAGCTCAAAAAGCTTTTCCCTGTCCATGCATTCATATTCAGCATTCCAGATACCCATACCTTTTCCCCCAGTTCTAATTCATACATCTTTCAGCCAGTTTAAATCCTTCATCAAATGCCTTAAGATTCAGTTCCACGAATCCGGCCTTGACATTCTCGCGAATGGCTTCATGCCATATTTCCCTGCCAATATTGGTCTTCTTTGCCAGGAAGCCTACCATCACAATGTTCAGAGCCTTTATGTTTCCCAGTTCCTTGGCTGTACTCAGGGCATCAATCACGAATACGTTTGATCTGCTCGTTTTAATCCTTTGCAATACATCGTCGGGATATTTTTCTTTTCCGGTTATTACGGGCATCGGATCTATTCGCTGATCGTTAACTATCACCGTTCCGTCATTTTTGGCATAGTCAATCCATCTTAAGGCTTCAAGCTTTTCAAAACACAAAAGGATATCGGCTTCGCCTTTTTCAATTACAGGGGAATTCACCCTGTCCCCGATTTTCACATATGTAACAACACTCCCGCCGCGCTGTGCCATTCCGTGAACCTCCGACACCTTTACGTCATACCCGGCCTTAACGGCTGCCGCACCAAGCACACGGCTTGTAAGAAGCGTTCCCTGTCCGCCTACACCTGCAATAAGGACTGATACATTGCTCATTTTTCGGCACCTGCCTTCTCCAAAGCATTGAATTTGCATAGTTCAAGACACAATTCGCATCCTACGCATAAATCCTCGTTAATCTGTATGCTTTCACCCGTATCGACAACAGCGGGACAGCCAATACGCATGCAGACCTTGCAGTACCTGCAGTTTTCCTTGTTGACCCTAACCTTTCCTTCATACCTGGCGGTTTTCAGCAGGGCGCACGGACGCTGCGCTATAATGACCGAAGGTTCGTCTGCTGCGATTTCATCCTTAACGGCCTTGTCAAATTCGTCAATCCTGAAGGGATCGACCACTCTTACCCGGTCAATTCCAACAGCGTTGCACAGCTTGACCAAATCAACTTGTCGCGTTTTTTCTCCTTTTATTGTGTAACCCGTGGCAGGGTTGGGCTGATGGCCCGTCATACCGGTTATTGAATTATCAAGGATAATAACCGTTGATGTCCCCTTGTTATAAACAATGTCAATAAGCCCGGTAATTCCCGAATGTATAAAGGTCGAATCGCCTATTACCGCTACACGTTTCCCATTGTCTTCGTTCCCGAGCGCTTTTTCCATTCCGTGAGCCATCCCGATGCTTGCGCCCATGCATACGCACGTATCCATGGCTTCGAGCGGCGACATTGAGCCAAGCGTATAGCAACCAATATCACCGGTAACGGTTAACTTGTTTTTGCCAAGGACATAGAAAACAGCACGATGCGGGCACCCCGGGCAAAGTACGGGCGGCCTTGCGGGTATATCACCCTGTACTGTACCTGCAATTTCATCTGCGCCAAGAAGATGTTTTCTTATAAGGCCGGCACTGTATTCGCCCGCCAGCGGAAGTTTTTCCTTGCCTATGCACCTGATGCCCTTTTGTTTCAGAAAATCCTCAATAAAGGGATCCAGTTCTTCAATGACATACAAGGTTTTAACCCTTGACGCGAATTCAGAGATTAGTTTTTCAGGAAGGGGATAAACCATTCCCAGCTTCAGGTAGGATACATCATCTCCAAAAGCCTCCTTGGCATACTGGTAACATATTCCGCTTGTTATAACACCGGTTTCGGTGTTTTTTCCCCATTCTATACGGTTAAGCTCGGTTATGTCGGCGAATTCCGCAAGTTTTTTCATTCTTTCTTCAACTATCACATGGCGTTTCCTTGCCATCGCGGGCATCATGACATATTTCCCTATATCTTTCCTATAAGGCCTTAACGGAATTTCTGCCCTTTCACCGAGTTCAACAAGACTCTGGGAATGGGATATGCGGGTTGTAAGCCTGATTATGAAAGGAGTGTCAAATTCTTCGCTGAGTTCCAGTGCTTTAATGACAAAATCCTTACATTCCTGGCTGTCTGCCGGTTCCAGCATGGGAACCTTGGCTGCCCTGGCATAATTCCTGCTGTCCTGCTCATTCTGTGAACTGTGCATGCCCGGATCATCAGCGACGCATATCACAAGACCTCCGTTAACACCCGTATATGAAACTGTAAACAACGGATCGGCCGCAACATTGAGACCCACATGCTTCATTGAACAGATGGCGCGCCCGCCGGCAACCGATGCTCCTATGGCAACTTCAAGCGCAACCTTTTCATTAGGGGACCACTCGGAAAATATTTCGTCATATTTGGCAATACATTCCGTAATCTCAGTACTAGGTGTACCGGGATATGCCGTGGCAACTCTTACGCCGGCTTCATATGCTCCCCGCGCAATCGCTTCGTTTCCAAGCATTAGTTTTTTCATCCGGCATTCTCTCCTTAATATGTAAAAAATATTGCTTACTGCCTGTAACATGATTTGCAGCTGATCCCGGGGTATTTTGTTTATTTGGGTACGCGAAAAAAGTTGAAGGGAACAGAAAACATTGGAATAAATCCGTACTTTCCGTACTGCAAAGAACAAGCAGTCATATTAAATATCGCAACCCCGTAAAACCATGTTACAAATAAAAAAATATAATATTTTTTTCTGTGTATAAACTTAAAAAATATTATTACTATCCATTATACATAATTAATTCATCATGTAAATAGAACACGTTCAGGTTTTACGGATCATTTAACAAAAAAGGCAAACCTGCAGGTAAATAATTGCAGCAAGTATTTCTCATTGTATTGGCATGTTCAGCATAATACGCTTCCCTGTTGCCGAAAGCAAAAAAATAACGGCGGATTTCTCCGCCATTATTCCGATAAAGTCACAACGGTTACTCCCGATTCGCCTTCGCCGTATTTACCGAGCCTGAAGGATTTTACATGGGGATGACCTGACAGGAAATCGTGAACACCCTTTCGCAGTGCCCCTGTACCTTTGCCGTGTATTATAGACACTTCATGCAGCCCGGCAACCACTGCATCATCAATATACTTGTCAATTCTTTCCCTTGCTTCTTCGATATTGCAGCCTCTTATATCCAGTTCAAGGCTTACCGTTCCGATCTTAACGCTTTTAACCCTTGCATTCCTGATGCCGTCAGTTACTTCCTGCTGCTCGTCAACCATTCTTAACTGCGTTATATGCATTTTAATCTTCATAATCCCTGCCTGGATCTGAACGTTTCCGTCCTTGTCAGGCGGCTCCAGAACCGTACCTTTCTGGTTAAGATTGATTATCATTACCGTGTCGCCGGGTTTAAGGTTTTCCGGTGGTTGCGCATTTCCTTTACGTGGCAGCACTGATTCCGCCACCTGGGCATCCAGTTCATTTATTGCCTTTCTCATGCTCTGCCTGAGCTCCATCATTCCCCTGTCAACAACCTTTTGCTGGTAAGCCTTTTCCAGTTCCTTCAGCTTTTCCATTATCTCTTCTGCCTGTCTTCTGGCGTTTGCCAGGATTGACCGTGCCTCTTTCCTCGCCTGGTTTATTATTGCTTCCTTCTCATCTTCAGTTCTCTTTTTCTGTTCACTGATTTCTTTCCTGAGCCTTTCAATTTCTTTCATTTCCCTTTCGGCACGGTCCCGTTCCTTTTCGGTTTCAAGCCTGTTTTTCTGGATATCCGACAACAGTTCTTCAAACTTTATATCTTCACCGCTCAGGAATTTTTTCGCTTCCTCTATTATCTCCACGTCAAGACCAAGCCGTTGCGAAATGGCAAACGCATTGCTTTTTCCTGGCAACCCAATCAAAAGGCGATAAGTAGGCCTGAGCGTTTCAACGTCAAATTCACAGCAGGCATTCTGGACGCCGGGAGTTGTCATCGCATATATTTTCAGTTCACTGTAATGGGTTGTTGCCATTGTCCTGATACTGCGCCTTGTAAGCCTGTCAAGGATTGCTTTTGCAAGGGCGGCACCTTCGGTGGGATCGGTCCCGGCTCCAAGTTCGTCAAAAAGGACAAGGGAATTTTCGTCCACTTCGCTGAGAATGCTGACTATATTCGTCATGTGTGACGAAAATGTACTTAGGCTTTGTTCTATACTCTGTTCATCCCCGATATCGGCAAAAACCTTGCTGAACACGCCCATTTCACTGGTCTCGGCCGCTGGAATATGCAGCCCTGCCTGGGTCATCAGCACGAAAAGGCCGGTGGTTTTCAGTGTAACGGTCTTCCCGCCTGTATTAGGGCCGGTAATGACCATTGTTGAAAAATCATCGCCCAGCCTTATATCAACAGGCACAACAACGGCCGGATCTATTAACGGATGCCTTCCTTTTTTTATAACAATCCTGCGTTCGGTATTGAGAACGGGTTCAACACATTTCAGATCAAGGCTCAGTTTCGCCTTTGCAAACAGGAAATCAATATAGGCAAGGTTCTTTACATTCTCCTTCAGCATATCGGCAATATTGGCGACCTCACCGGTCAATTCCATGAGAATACGCTCAATTTCCCGTTCTTCCTTTATTTTTAACTGCCGTATTTCGTTGTTCAGTTCCACGACCGCCATCGGCTCTACGAAAATGGTTGCACCGCTCTGGGACACGTCATGCACCAGCCCGGGAAACTGGCTGCGGTATTCCGCTTTCACGGGAATTACATAGCGATCCCCTCTAAGTGTAACAACAGCATCCTGCATGATCTTTCTGTTCTGAGCCGAGCGGATAATGCTGTTTAATTTGTCCTTGACTGCATCCTGCATGCGGCGAATATCTCTTCTGATTGCAGCCAGTGCCGGACTTGCATAATCCGACAGTTCCTCTTCGTTTTCAATTGCCTGGTTCAGCCTGTACTCAAGGGTTCTGTTCGTTCCAAGGCTGCTGCACAGTATATATACTTCATTCGATTCATCCAGTTCCATTTTGTCCTGGGAAACATAATTTTTAAGATTTCTTGATGCACGAAGCACATCGGCCACTTTCAGCAGTTCACCCGGATTAAGCATACCGCCCGCTTCCGCACGTCGGATATACGGCCTGATATCATGAATTCCCCCCAGCGGCGGAGAACCCTTTCTAAGAATACAGGTTACCGCATCGGTGGTTTCTTTCAGTGACCGTTTCACTTCCTCAAAGTCGACCGAAGGTACAAGCTTTTCTGCCAGTTCCTTTCCGGGCATGCTTGAAGCCCGGTCGGTCAGCTTCTCAATTATTTTGTCATATTCCAGTACTTTCAAAACTTTCTCATTCATTTTAAAACCTTTCAGATATGGATTTGATTACAGAAACGATTATTATTATAGCATACCGGGGAACAGCTTCAAGGTTTTTAACGGATAAAGAATGGTTATAAAAAGAAAGACGGGATTTCCCGTCTTTACCGGAGTGCCTCTGTTATGCTCTTAAACAGCGATTTCGCCGCCTGGTACTGGAATTCATATGTAACCAGTTTTTCCAGCTCGGATTTGTTGGTCATAAACCCGAGTTCAGCAAGCACGGCAGGCATTTTTGTTTCCCTCGTTACAACCAGGTTGGGTCTTGGTATTATACCCCAGTCCTTTGTGTTCAAATCGTTTACAAGATTTCTCTGTACTATCTCCGCAAATTTCTGTCCGTTCATCCTGCCGGTATTTTTCGATGACGGATAATAAAGCGTCATTACTCCCTTTGCACCGGAATTGGAAGACGCATTGTGATGGATGCTGACAAACAGGTCCGCATTGAGATTATTTGCTATGTCGGCCCTGGTATAAAGCCCGACATACCTGTCGTCATTGCGTGTCATATAGACTGTTGCGCCGGCTTTCTCGAGCATTTCCTTCAGAATTCTGGCCACCTGGAGATTCAGATCCTTTTCCTTGACATTCCAGGCAACCGCTCCCGGATCACTTCCACCATGGCCAGGATCCAGTACTATTATCCTGTTCTTCAGTATACCGGTTCCTGCGTCTTTTGGTTCTGTCTCAAAAAATTCCTTTGGAATTTCACCGGTGGTAGAAACAAAAACCGAATCCGATCTGCCGTTCCATGCAACGGTCGCTCCCAATGCCTCAGCCACATATCTTAACGGAACCATCACAGTTCCGTTATGCAATACAGGCTGGGCAGGCATTTTTTCAAGTTTAGCTCCGTTTGCGCAGTTATAATTCGCCAAGTACATTGTTAACTTCCGGCTTTCTGTCTGTATTCTGATTTTCCAGTTTTCAGGATCCCATTCATAGGAAGCTCCCAAAAGCTTTACTGTCTGCAGGGGTACCAGCATACTGTAATTTTGCATAATAAATTTACCGTCCGTTTCTACCCGATGATTGTTAATCCAAAGGCCGGTATTGCAGGGGTAATAATCACTCTTGCCCTGGGCCGATACTTTAAGCACTCCGAAGAGAATAACAATAAAAACAACTGAAGCAACAACCTTTTTCAGCACAAGTAATTCAGCCCCCCCGTACAACAGATAAACTGCCGTATCTTCCCGTATATACCTGTTTACATAAACAGGCAGGAATCCGGATATTTATATGTTTACATAAACATGCAGGTGTAGCAAGGGATTTAAATGAACTGTAAACAAAGATAAATTTTTTATACTGAAATGATAATAAATTGAAACATGTATATTACAGGGAATTTCTTTTAATCCTGGGTTGGATTTTTTGAATATAATACTGGATCCACATCGAAAAAATCCAGTCAAAAAAGAAAAACAAAACCTGAAGAATTGCAATTATGGCTGCAAAAGGCAGAATCTCGAAAATCCTGCCAGGTATCAGTTTCAGAATATTTACCGCAATGTTCCAGAGAAAATACATTGAAACATTAAAAAAAGCAAATTTCAATATCCATTCAATGATTAACCTTTCCAGCTTTTCTATGTGGCTTTTAACCAACGCAAAAATTCCGAAAAACATAACATAGGGCAAAACAGCGGTTTTTTCAGGTACAATAATAAAAGAAACGGCAGAAACAGCAAAATAACTGACCCAGCCATATGCAATGCCGCATTCCATGATAACAATCGAAAGCAGAAATGAAGCAAGCACATAGAATCCAAGTTTTCCGGTCGGTGATATGTTTTCCAGCATCAAAACCGCTGCACTCAACGCGGTCAATATTCCTGCAAGGGCTATTTTTTTGGAGTTTATTCCGGCTGAATTTCCCATATCTTTCTCCCGTTACTGAGAATCAAATCTATGCTGTCGGCAACCCTGCAGCGCCGTCAGCAGCAGGAAATTAAATCCCCTCCGAAGCATTCACACAAACTGTCGGCACACCATAAAGTTGTACATACCGAACACATGTCCGGTCCACGGTAACTGTTCATGTAAATATTGGGATTATAACGATAGGCATTGTACTGTGTATTAACCCTGCTCAACGCTTCGCGGAATTCCACATTTCCAGGTTCCATTTCCACTGCCCTTCTAAGATGCGCATTGGCCCTGTCATACCACCCGCGTCTCAGGAAAAGCAGCCCCTGAAGGTAATTCCACGTGGCATCGCGTATAGGCATTGAATCAAGCATTCTTTGTGCCTGCGCAAAGTTTCCGTTCTGTATATGCATTTTTATCTGATAGACATAATCACTGTTGGCTGAGTAACCGCCATAATATCCCGAACCGGTATTCTGGCTCTGCTGCTGGCGTTGGTACTGTTGCTGTTGCTGCTTTTGCTGATTATTATTAATGTTTTTCATCAGGTAATCATATGCTTCATTGATTTCTCGGAGCTTTTCTTCGGCCAGATCGGAAAGAGGATTGTCCCTGTATCTGTCCGGGTGATACTTTTTGACAAGCTCCCTGTATGCTTTCTTTATTTCCTCTGCACTGGCGCCTTCTTTCAGCCCTAAAACTTCATATGGATTCTTCATGACAACCTGCTCCTATCTGCAAAACTTTGCGGGTTTTAAGCAATAACCCTCTGTATATGATATTTTCCAGGATACTTCTGTTTTTCCTGATATCAAGCAGGGAAAATGCCTTTTCCAGCTCACTCAGCGTATAAACAAGAACAAATTCGGTTTTCTCCCTTATTTTTTCCTTGAATGAAGCAATTTCTTCACTTTCGTCATACTTATACTGCACTGCCAGCGGGTTGTACAACCTTCTCCTGGTGTCCTTATCCAAGTCATCATAGGCGTCAAGTATATAGATCCATTTTCCCAGGTTGTATCCCATCCAGCCAAGAACCTTACCCGTGTTTTCGTCAGCACATGCTTTTTGGAAAATTGTCTGCATCAGCCTGGCAAAAGGTTCACTGACTTCATCAACACTGTCGCATTTTCCGTTTTCAAGCTCCTGAAGCCTGGCAAGTTCCCCTTCTATCTTTTCAACCATTTCAGGGTATTTCCTTTTTACTCTCCTGTATCCTTTTCTCAGAACTGCCATGCCGGCGGGTGCTATCAGTTTTTTTTCATCCTGCCATTTGTCTTTCAGGTTATAATACGCAGTAAGTATATTAATGTCTGAAGCATATTCCACGGCAGGATTACTGTCTACAATATACCTCTTTTTCAGGGGATGAAAAAGGCATCTTCTTTGTCTTCCGGAAACAGGCTCCTTTTCCAGTGAATCAAGAAGCAACGCCAAAAAGGCACAGTCATAGGTTAGAACAAATCTGCCCCTGTGTCCGGCCTTTTTGGCCATAGCTTTGCACACTCCGCAGTAATATCCCCGGAAAACCTCGAATTCCCAGATTCTTAAATCAGGTTTATCCGGTGTTACATATCCAAACATACAATCAGTTTACATCCTTTTCATTCTGCTGTTCCTCGGTTTCTGCCGCCTTTTTGGACTCTTTTTCAAAGCTTACCCCCTGGACGTGAATGTTAATTTCATTTACTTTAAGACCTGTCATGTCCTCAACGCTCTGCTTGACACGTTCCTGGATCTTCCACGCCACGTCGGGAATACGGGCTCCGTATTCCACAACAACATGAATATCTATATTCACGTCGTTATTGCTGCCCATTTCCACCTTTATACCCTTAAACGGGTTTTTGCGGCCAAGCATCTGGGATATGTTCCCTGCTATTCCTCCTCCGAGGCTGGCAACACCCTTAACTTCCATCGCCGCGTTGCTGGCAATAATGGAAACCACCTCGCCTGAAATACGTATTTCCCCGAGTCCTTCGTTTTCAGCCATAATGGTCTCCTGCGCATCAGCCTGATTTACGGTTTTGTTTTTTTCATCTGACACAGCAATCACCCTCCTTGATAAGTAAACTCTCGCTATACTTTACTATACGAAATATTTCCGGGATATATTTACAGCCAATGTAAATATTCCTGTGAAATTAACCGAAACAAGACATTACGGGTATTACAAATATTATACCACATCCCGGCAAACCTGAAAACACTGCGAGGAAAATAACAAACTTAATAATCCCATTTAATACTTTGAAGTCATATATTTTTACCTTGACCATATAGTTATACAGAACAATTATGTTGTCTTTCAGAAAAATGAAATCAGGGATGCAAACATGGACAAACAGAAAAATATATCCGGTTATCTTGTTATTATCATACTCCTGGGTCTCTTTCTTCTCCTGATCACGAATACCGAAGAAGTACTGTCATCCGGGCAGAAAGCAGTTGATCTTTGCCTTAGGGTAATTATTCCGTCCCTTCTTCCTTTTTTTATCGTATCCAGGCTTGTTTTAAGCACAGGAGCAATCCATGCTATAAGCCGTATTTTCGGACCGGTTGTAAAACCTCTTTTTAATCTGCCAGGTTCTGCGGCTTTTCCGATATTTGCAGGATGGTTCAGCGGATATCCTGCAGGCGCAAAATATACCGCAGATTTATATAAAAAAGGCCTGATATCAAATAAACAGGCCGAAAGGCTTCTCTGCTTCTGTAACAATTCAGGGCCGCTTTTTATTGTAGGAGCGGTCGGAACCGGCTATTTCAACAGTCCGAAGCTTGGATTCATCCTGCTCCTCTGTCACATACTGGGAAGTATTACGGTCGGAATAATTCAAAGGTTTCTTTTTAAAGACTCATCAGAAATAACTGCCAGTAACGGAAAGGATAAGCCCGTTAAACCCGGGTTCACAAGCCGTATGCTGACCGACGCAATTGTCGATTCAATGGCTGTCCTGCTGCAAATATGCGGCACTGTCATATTTTTTGCCGTTCTGGTGCAGGCTCTGGAAAATGCCGGTATTTTTTCCGGTATTGGAAAGCTTATTGGATTTTCGCAAAGCATATCCGATTTTATAAAAACATTAACGGCAGGAAGCTTTGAAATAACATACGGGTTATACCTCCTCAGCCGTTCAGCGGAAATCCCTCTTTATGCAAAAGTTTTACTGACGTCATTCATATGCGGGTTCGGCGGTTTTTCAGTTTTTACGCAGGTCACTTTCTTCTGCCCGCCCGAAATAAGGCTTAAGAAATACCTCTGCGGGAAACTTATCCACGGTTTCGCATCATCTTTTTTCACCGCGCTGTTTTTAATCAACAGTCCCGTTCCGGTGATGACCAGCGCTGACAAAATATATAACACGGACATTTCAAAAATACTGCTGCCCGTTTATGCTTTTGCCCTTATAATCCTGATTATGTACTATGTAATTACTCAATATATCAGCAGGAAGTCCCGCAGATACCTGTAATTTTATTTCTGTTTCAGCTCGTTTCTGTTTTCCTGGATTACCTCAAGCATTTCCTTGAGCATTTCTTCAACCCTGCCGAGGATGCTGTCTGCATATTCCCTGGTTCCAAGCCGGATCTCCCTGGCACTCTTCTTGGCGTTGTTTAAAATGGTCTCTGCTTGTTCATATGCCTTGCGGCTTATTTCATGCTCATTTACCATGGCTGCTATGCGGCTTTCTGCATTTTTTACAATATTGTCCGCTTCCTGCTGCGCCTCGGCTAATATACGGGAACGCTCCTTGCTGACCCATTTTGCCTGTTTTATGTCATCGGGCAGTTTCAGGCGTATATCCTGGATCAGCTCAAGAATTTCATTCCGGTCCACCATGCACTTGCCGCTGAAAGGCACTGAAACGGCACTCTCAATGGCGTCTTCCAACGCATCCAGCAAAGATAAAATTTCCATTCTTTTTCCCCCTGGCTTATAATTGAATCAGCCCATACCCATAGGTAAAGTTTACGGATAGATATATAGAATATCTATTTTTTTCTCAGCTTTTCATAAATCTGATCAACAATCTGTTCAGGAACCAAATCCCTGATGTTACCCCCGTAGGATGCGATTTCCTTTACTGCACTTGAACTCAGGTAGGAATATTTTATATTTGTCATCATAAACAGAGTTTCTATTTCAGGATCAAGGTTTTTATTCAGCAAGGCCATCTGGAATTCGTATTCAAAATCCGATACTGCCCTGAGCCCTTTTATAACCGTTGTGGCATTATGTTTTTTCATAAAATCCACGAGCAGTCCGGAAAATGGGATTACCTCCACGTTATCCCTTCCGCTGAGTACCTGTTCAAGAAAAGACACCCTCTCTTCCATAGTAAAGGCAGGGGCCTTGCTGCGGTTTACCAGCACAGCCACAATCAGCTTGTCGCATAATTTAGCGGCACGGTCAATTATGTCAAGATGTCCGTTTGTAACGGGATCAAAACTTCCCGGATATACAAAAATTCTCAACGGTAAAACTACCCCTCTCCATTTTCAAGCGCTCTATGTATTTATCGTCAAAGGTGATAATTTCCCCAATGGAAATCATCCGTTGACAAAGAACGAAACACGGGTATCCCCGTAATCCTTGGTTCTTACTTTTTTCAGGCTTCCGTAACTGTCCTGCACCGTTTCATTTTTATGATGTTCACAGATTACTATTCCTTTATCATTTATTATATCATTTTCCATTAAAAGTTGTAGAGTTTCCTGTATAAAATTATGGGAATATGGCGGATCCATAAAAACTATGTCAAATTTGATATCCTTCCTGCCGAATTCTTTAAGAAAAGAACTTACCTTCCGGCAGTAAACAACACCCTTGTCAAGAAACCTGGTATGGGCCAGATTCTCCCGTATTATTTCACAGCAGTTCCTGTTTTCTTCAACGAGATATGCCAGTTCGGCTCCCCTGCTTAAAGCTTCAATTGCCAGCGCTCCTGTTCCCGAAAACAAATCAAGAACCCTGCTTCCCGGTATATACGGATTTAATATGTTAAAAACCGATTCCTTGACCCTGTCTACAGTCGGACGGGTATTCAGCCCTTTCGGAGTCTTCAGCTTCATTCCCCTTGCCTGACCTGCAATTACCCTGACTATACGAATTCCCCCTATTTAAGAAGTTTTCATGACATTAAAAATGCAGTATTAGTTTAATGCAACTTCCTTCAGTTTATCCTCGAACATCGCCATCAGGTGCTCCCTGAGTCTTCTGTAGTCTTCCCTGTCATTCAGCTTCTGGTTTTTAATTATGTCTTCGGCTGCTTTCTGAACTTCCTTCAGAATATCCATATCTTCGTACAAATTGGCTATCCTGAATTCCGGAAGGCCATGCTGGCGAACGCCGAATATATCACCCGGCCCCCTTAATTCCATGTCCTTTTCAGATATCTTAAACCCGTCATTGTATTTCGTCATGATTTCCATGCGTTTTCTGGCTATTTCGCTGCTGCTCTGGCAGAACAAAATACAGTATGACTGATGCCTTCCCCTGCCCACTCTTCCCCTGAGCTGGTGCAACTGGGCAAGACCGAACCTTTCTGCATTTTCTACCACCATTACAGTCGCATTCGGGACATTCACCCCTACCTCCACTACCGTTGTCGACACCAGTACCTGGATTATGCCTTTCGCAAAATCATTCATTACCTTTTCCTTGTCCTTCCACTTCATCTTTCCATGAACAAGGCCGACCGATAATCCCTTCAGCTCTTCTTTTCTTAATCTTTCCGCAAGAGTCATCGCAGCTTCGGCTTCGATTTCATCCGATTCCTCAACCAATGGACATATTATGTAGGCCTGCCTGCCTTCCTGCACGGTTTTCCTGATAAAACTGTATACCCTCTCCCTCATGGACTCGTCGACGGCATATGTTTTCACCGGCTTTCGATCGGGTGGCAGTTCGTCAATAACGGAAATATCCAGATCGCCGTACAGTATCAGGGACAAAGTCCGCGGAATGGGTGTTGCCGTCATTACGAGAATGTGAGGATTGGACTTCGATGCAAGAACAGCCCTTTGCTTTACGCCGAACCGATGCTGTTCGTCGGTAACTACAAGGCCGAGTTTCGCAAATTCCACATCTTCCTCAAGCAGGGCATGGGTACCGATAACCAACTTATACTCGTTCTGTCTTATTCCCTCCTTTATTCTTTCTTTTTCCTTTTTTGGAACACTGCCGGTAAGCAATGCCGTTTTCATACCATAATCTTCTGAGCTGAACAGCTGGGCAACACTTTGGTAATGCTGTTCAGCAAGTATTTCTGTCGGCACCATGAAAACAGCCTGGTACCCATTCAGAACGGTCAGCAGAACGGCAAGCACCGCCACTATCGTTTTACCCGAGCCCACATCGCCCTGGATAAGCCTGTTCATCTGTTTTTCCCCTTCTGTCATGTCCTTTTCAATCTCGCGGTATACCCTGAGCTGGGCCCGGGTCAGCTGAAAGGGAAGCCTGCTTATAAATTTGTCCACGAGAGGATTTCTTTCCATTTTAATACCCTGTACTGCCGTTTGCTTGCTCTTCAGTTGCAGAAGTCCAAGCTGAAGCATCAGCAGTTCATCAAAAACCAGACGTTTCCGTGCTGCTTCCTTGTCTTCAAAGCTTACAGGAAAGTGTATGTTTTCCAGTGCAAAATTAATCTCTGCAAGGGAAAACTCCCTTCTCAGTTCTTCGGGAAGTATCTCGGTAAGTTTTCCCGCTACAAGGTCAAGGGCATTCCGCTGTATCATGCGCAGGTATGTCTGCGTTATCCCGGCCGTCAGTGGATAGACAGGCTGTATTCCCGTTGTTTTTTTCCTTTCGGAACTTATCTCTTCAAACACCGGGTTCACCATCTCAATATAAATTCCGGCCCTTTTAACCCTGCCGAAAAACACATAGGTCTTGTCCCTGAATATTTTGTCCCTTACATAGTCCTGGTTAAACCATGTGAGCGTCACATAACCGGTGTCATCAATCCCTACCGTTTTATAAATCCTAAGGTTCCGTCTTGGCCTGTTCAACGAAACATCGGAAATGATCTTCAGTATAACGGCACATTCATCGTCATTTACAAGTTCTGAAACTCTTTTTTCCTTGTTCCTGTCCTCATAATCCCGCGGATAGTATGTCAGAAGGTCACCTATAGTCCTGATGCCCAGTTTGTTCAGTTTCTGGGCCCTTGTTTTTCCGACCTGCCTGACGTATTGAACGTTCTTTCCCAGCAACGGATTAAGTCTGGTGTAATCCAAGGGAAACCTGTCCTTTCCGATATTTTTTCACTGCACCTTTACAACAAACAAAGGTTTAATTGTTCCAGAATTTCACATGTAATTTTTTCTTTGATATTATTTTATATCATTAATCCATGACGGAAAAGTAACAGGATATAAAAAACAGAATCTTTACACCAGGCAGGGTTATGCTAATATTAATATGTATATAAATATTTTTCGGGGTGAATTTCATGAAAAAAACCGTTCCTTTAGTTTTACTGGTTCTCATGCTTATAATTTCCTGTGCCTGTGCCGTTTCCTCAAAACAGGCTGAAAAAAAGGAAGTTCCCCTGGCATCCCTTGATGAAGCGGAATGCATGGAATTCCTTGCACGCATGGGCGTGGAAATTCCTGATGAAATAAAAAACATTGAGAATTCAGACAATTGGATCAAAAACCTTATTGCAGAACTTGAGAACGAGCCCGAAAAAACATATGCCATAAGTTATACCGTTGTCCATGATTTTATCGAGGATGTGCGCCGGGCAGTAAAAGATTATAAAGAACACTCACAGTGAAAAAGCTTTTTCTCAAATATGTTTGACCCTACTGTACTGAGAGGAAATCATCTTAAAAAATGCTTGCTTTTATTACAAGGCTTGTGTTAGAATAATAGGAGCTTGTGTTGCAGAACGCGGCAGAATAATGAATTCTGAGACGCCCATAGATTGTAAATATATTGTATGCAGAGAGGTTAAGGAGGTGTGCTGAAATGGCAAAATGCGAAATTTGTGGAAAAGGGCAGTTGTTTGGTCACCAGATCAGCCATTCACACAAAAGTACCAACAGGGCATGGAAACCCAACATCAAGAGAGTAAGACTTACCGTAAACGGAGTAACCAGAAGAATGGCCGTATGTACAAGTTGCATACGTTCCAATAAAAATCTGGCTAAGTAATTTGTTGTGCCCGTATCCTTCTTACTTTAGCAATTTTATTGATGATGCAAAAACATACCCCCGGTTTTTACGCCGGGGGTTTTTGCTTAAGTTTCAGGTTTACGTCATTTAGTACAATTTATATTCTCATATGTATCAATTGATTCTGAAAACTTTTCTCAGTATATTTCCCAGGAAACGGGGCATTTTTAAAACAATTATCTTCATAAAGGGCACCCCCAGGTTTTTTGTTTGCTGATACTATCAGTATATTCTCAACTAAAAAATTTGTGATAGACGGCATTATTTATCGACATGATAAATTTTGCTCAGCCTGGGGATTACGCTTCCCGAAACAATCCCGGTCACAATTCCTGTTGCAATGCCTGATACAATCAGCACAGGAAGGTAATAAAACACCGACGGTGTTTTCATTACAACCGCAGCGGCAAAAATCTGCCCGATATTGTGGAAAACGCCGCCTACTACAGAGGTACTTATAATACTGAATCCTCTGTTCCTGAATTTCCAGATCAAAGACATCCCTGCGATACTGAGAATTCCTCCTGCTAAGCTGAAAATCAGGCTCGAAAAACCGCTGTACAAAAAGGATGTCATAAAAACCCTTAGGATCAGTATTATAAAAGCTTCCACCGGTCCAAACAGGTACAGTGCCGTCAATGATACTATGTTCGGCAAACCGAGCTTAATGCCCGGTATTGCAACAGGTAAAGTAAACATGCTTTCAACAAAATGAAGGGTTATTGCCACGGCAGTAAGTATCGCTGCCAGAGTCATTCTTTTTATATCCTGGTGATTCATTATTCCGAAACTCCGTCAATTTCATTTTTCGAGGTACTTCTAATCTCAACCGCCACCCTGTTCGGAAGGCAAATTATCGATTCGCCGTTCTTTTGTGCAGGCCGGGTATTAACGCAAACCTGATCCCTGCAGTTTGCCTCGAGCATTTCCGCCTTCCCGTCCTTTACCCGCACAACGTTCCTGTTTCCGTCTCCGTCTTCAACAATAACTGTCTTTTCTTCGGTTAACGGGATTACATCATATATTTCACCGTTTTTGTAAATAACCGCTTCTCCTTCCGTTACACTGCCCGGTGTACCGTTTACCAAAACCCAAAGTATTGCTGCAACTGCAAAAAAAATAAAGATTACAACAATGTCTTTTTTCTTCATATAATTCTTTTACCCTTGTTCACTGGTTTCATTATTACAATTTTAACAGCAATGCGATTTCAAATGCAAATGTAAAATGTATAGCTAAAACCGGCAAAACAACCGATTAAGGATATTTGTGTGTTAACAGAAGAAAAGAATGGTATAATTATTTTGGCAATAAAGCGAAATTCATAATATACACAATTATACAACAGTGTTAAGGGGTAATAGCGCTTGAAAAAAATATGCACAATTGTTATATGCCTTATTTTTTTGACATTCACTGCAGCCTGCGGCCAGGCAAAGCCGCTGAAAGAAACCAGGTTCCTCCTGGACACGGTAATTGAAATAACCATATATGACAAGGATTCTCAAAAAATAATGGAAGAACTGTTTGAACTGATTAAGGAAATGGAGAACAAGTACAGCAGATATATAGAAGGCAGTGAAATATCAAAAATCAACAATAGCCCGGGAACTTTTGTAAAAGTGTCTGAAGATACGCTGGATCTGATTAGCCAAGGTCTTTATTTTGGTACTCTGTCCGACGGTCTTTTTGATATAAGTATCGGACCGCTGATTGATTCGTGGGGGATAAACCAGGAAAACCCGAAGGTTCCGTCGCAGGCTGAAATTGACTCGGCAAAAGAAAGAATAGATTTCCGTAACATAAAAATAAACCGGGAAAACATGACCGTTTCGATAGAAGACGGCATGTCGATAGATACCGGGGCTGTGGCAAAAGGCTTTATAACTGACAGGCTGGTATCTTTTCTGCGTGAAAAAAATGTTAAATCAGCCCTTCTGAACCTTGGCGGAAATCTTTATATGCACGGGACAAAACCTGACGGTTCCGACTGGAAGATAGGAGTAAGGGATCCTTACGGGCTGCAGGGCGACTATATTGCCATCATTTTTCTGAAAGATATGTCCGTTGTTACATCAGGTATTTACGAAAGATATTTTGAAGCTGACGGGAAAAGGTACCATCACATCCTGAACCCGAAAACCGGTTACCCGGAAGATAACGAGCTTGCCTCGGTATCCATAATCTCACCGTCGTCAACAACGTGCGACGGTCTTTCCACCACTTGTTTTCTTCTCGGTCTCAAGGACGGAATGGAACTGATAGAAAGCCTTGATAATACCGAGGCTATAATGATAACCCGGGACAAGAAGATTTACCTTTCCAGCGGTTTTAAAAACGGGAAAATTCCGTTTAAACTCATCAGCAGCGATTACACCGTGGTTAACTAAGCAAATGCTCAATCAGTATTTTCGTACCTATTCCGATAAGTATTACTGAACCCAGGCGGTCCAGATATTTGGCGAACCTGGCATAGTTCGTCATCCAGCATCCCAGCAATACTCCCGCAAATGAAAGGCAAAACGTTATTGTACCAACCACGGCGGACGGAATAATAATCGGATAGCCTATTGCAGAAAGGCTTATGCCTGAAGCAAAGGCGTCGATGCTTGTTGCCACTGCAAGTGTAAGCATCAGTTTAATGCTTGTCAAATCCAGTGGTTCATGATCCTCCTCCGTGGATTCCTTCCACATTTTCACGCCAATGAATACAAGAAGCGCAAACGCTATCCAGTGATCAACAGGTTCGATAAAGGTCCTGAAAGCAGAACCCGAAAGCCATCCCAACGAAAGCATTCCCCACTGAAAAAGCCCAAAAAAAAGAGCTGCCCTACCGGCATTCCAATAGCGTCTTTTAATCACACAAAGCCCGCAGGAAACCGATACTGCAAAAGCATCCATAGCAAGTCCGACCGCAAGCGCTGTAATAAAAAAATAGTCCATTAATAATCACCAATCCGGTTATACCTTTGTCCATTGTTTATTCATATTACAGTATTGAAAAAAATATATCAACGGTTTCTTTACAGATTAAAAAAACAGGAAATATTTCCTGTAAATTCTGTTTATTATGAAATTTTATTCAGCTTTTTATGAATTCTTATAATTTCAACATATCTCCGGTATACTTCATCGACAATACTTTCCCAGTCCCTGAATATTGTATCCCTCGCTTTTTCGCCGGCCTTTCTGAGCAGCTCCTTGTCACTGATTATACTCAGAATCCTGTTTGCATACGATTCAGCATCATTTTCGCTCAGAAAACCGTTAACATTGTCAATGATTCCTTCCGCGGTATTCGTATTTGCAATTACAAGGGATGGCGTCGCAACAGCTGCAGCCTCACGAATCACAATCGGAGCATTGTCGTAAACCGACGGGAAAAGGAACAAATCGGCCCGTGCAAACAAGGAACGCAGATAATCCCTGTCAAGTATTTTACCGAGGAATGCAATCCTGTCGTCAAGTCCCAGTTCCCTGACATATGCTTCAAGGTCTTCCTTCGCATAACCGTCTCCGACAAAAAACATCCTGTATTGGATGTTTCTTTCGGATACCAGTTTAAGAGAGTCCACGATAAGCTTAATGTTCTTCTGCCAGATATGCTGACCGACAAAAAGGAAAACCAGATCATCGCTGCTCAGATTCAGCCTTTCTTCTACCTGGCATACAAGACTTTCCATGTTTTCGGGCATGTCAAAATCGGTCCCGTTGGGCACAATCTCAATATCGCCCTTATACCCGTATTCACGCAGCGTATCGGCAGTACTCTTGTTAACCGTCCAGACCTGATCAACCTTGTCAAAAAAGTCCATTACAAGGCGTGTGCAGAACTTTGCAAAGGCATCAATCTTAAGAACCTGTTTGAAATCATCATAGAATTTTGAATGAAATGTAGCTATAATCGGTATATTGTTTCTTCTGGCTATCTGCAGTGCCACCGCTCCTGAAGTAAACGGGCAGTGGGCATGAACAATATCAAAGGGAATACTTTTAATTGTTCTGCGGAAATTAATATCCAGCAGTTCCAGCCCAATCCGGTATGGTTCCCTCTTTTTCAGGGGAATAGAATAATAACGCAGTACAGGGAACTCTTCCCTGTCTACATAACCGGGATATGCCGGTGTAGCTACATAACATTCGCCGTATTTTTTATCAAGCCAGTATGCATAGTTTTTTACTACGTTTGTGACTCCGTCCATTACAGGGACAAATGAATCATTAAACTGGCCTATAACAAGCTTTTCCTTCATGTTATAACCCCAAACCTCATTTTTATTTTATGGCCGGAGATAAGTTTATATACACCTTTATACAGAGAAATAATTAGAAAAAGGTTATAAATAAATTATATCACAATTAAACCTTAATATCAAAAATTTACTGTTAAAATTTACCTTCCAGACAGCAGGTTATACAGGAGTTCTCCGCCGTCGGTACTGACTTTTCGGATACTGACGTTAAGGAAAGAGGAAAGCTCATCTGTCGTCATGTCGTCAAGGAAAATCTCGGTACCTGCGCGGAACATATTGGACGGAAGCAAAAGAACATCGCCAAGATTTTTTCCCGTAAGCTGGGTTTTTATGTCAATGCCCGTCAAAAGGCCTGAAACTGTTATAGATTTTCCGAAGAAACTATTCTCTATCGGATAAACAAGTATTTTCAAACCGGGAAAATGCTTCTCTGCACGCTTTGCAATATCTGATATGATTTTTTCAGCAAGCATGCCCGTTGCAATACTGACCGTTCTGCTGACCGGCCGGCTTTTTTCCTTTTTCAGTGCATTATTGAATTCTTCCATGAACAGCGCAGCCATCCCCACACCGTTTTCAATCTGGGGAAAATCCTCGTAATGATCATGCGGGGGCAGCGTCGTACCGGTCATCAGATACCATTCATCAGCAAGGAATACCCTCCTGCTTCCAGTCTCGCTCAGAAAAACCTGCTGCCACCTTTCAACCTGCTCTATCACCTCAAGGGCGGATTCCCTGTCGAATGCCTTAAGAACCGGCAGACCTTCCCTGAATTTTGTAAGACCCACAGGCACAACCGATATACTGTTCAGCTGCGGCATTAAGGATGACAAATCCCTTAAAGTCCGATCCAGTTCTTTACCGTCATTTATATCCCTGCACAGAACAATCTGGGCATTCAGCGTAATACCGTTGTCTGCCAGGATTTTCATCTTTTCAAGAATATCTCCCGCAAAACGGTTGTTCAGCATTTTTATCCTGAGCTCGGGATTTGTCGTATGAACTGAAACATTCACGGGAGACATATGATACCTGACTATTCTTTCTATGTCATCACGCCCCATGTTCGTCATTGTGATATAGTTTCCGAACAAAAATGACAAACGGGCATCATCATCCTTAAAATACAGGGATTCCCTCATACCTTTAGGCAGCTGATCTATGAAGCAGAATATGCATTTGTTCCTGCAGCTTTTTTCTTCATCAATCAGCGGGTTTTCAAATTCAATACCCAAATCTTCGAACTCATCTTTTTCTATATCAACCCTCAGAATATTACCGTCTGGTTTCTGAACTTCCAGTATAAGTTCCTCTTCCTGGGCAAGAAAACGGTAGTCAAACACGTCAATAACGGCCTGGCCGTTTATTGACAACAGCATATCACCTGCTTCAATCCCTGCTTCTTCGGCTATGCTTCCGCTGTACACCTCTGTAATCCTGATTTTTCTCATTCTTCCTCCAGCTGGCTTGCTTTATCCAAATAAAAAATAATAGCAGCACTTAATTCTTACATTAAAATGCCTTTTTTTCCGCCACGGCGTTTTAATGTAATCTTAAAGCTGCTATCTGTTTAGGCTGTCTTGGTTGGTTACGCTTCAACCTTTATAACTTCTTTTCCGTCGTAATATCCGCATTCAAGGCAAACGCGGTGAGGTACTTTCAGACTATGGCACTGAGGACATGAAACCAATGCCGGTGCACTGATTTTATAATGCGTCCTTCTCTTATTCCTTCTTTGCTTTGATACCTTCCTTTTTGGTACTGCCATTTATAACACCTCCGTTCCGGTTTTCGGTTTCATTCTTCCGTTTCGGTATTTTTCTTGTCTAACAAATCCTTTAAAGCTGCCAGCCTTGGATCAATCGGCTGATCGTTGTTGCAGCCGCATTTTCCTCCAATGACGGGTTCTCCGCATTTCTCACATATTATCTGACAGTTTTCGCTGCATCTGTGGTGCATCGGCATTGCAAGAACAATCTGGTCGGACAGTATTTTATCGAGGTTAAGCCAGTTTCCGCTGTAAGTATACTGATCCTCCTCTGCATTGCCGTTTTGCTCGTCAACCAAATCCTCACTGATTTTAACTCTAAGTTCTCTCGAGATTTGGTTGTTGCAGTAATCGCACCGGGTAACATACGTACAGGAAGCATCACCTTCAAGATGCAGCACCCCGTCAAGGTTTGCTACAACTCCGTTGAAAGTTACCGGCCCGACAACCGATATAACGCCGTAAATATCATTTAAATCTTCAATAATGCCGGACTCGTTAATTTTGAGCTCTGCACCTGCTACTTTCACAACAGCGGATATATCAACTACCATATTTTCCTCCGGCGATAAAAAGTCAACAAACTACATTATAATCACTGGGCTGCCTTTTGTCAATGACCAGAGGCCTTCAAATTTAACTGAACAGGTCCTCATAAAGTGGGAACCTTCCCGTCAAATCTTTTACCGCACCAAGAACTTCATCCCTGTATTTCTCGAAATCTGTCAGGGTCTTTGAAATAAGGTCCGCAATTATTCTCATTTCGTTTTCTTTCATGCCCCTTGCAGTTACTGCCGGTGTTCCAATCCTTATTCCGCTGGTTACAAACGGGCTTCTTGTGTCAAAAGGTATACCGTTCTTGTTTACGGTAATATATACTTCATCAAGCAATATCTGGGCATCCTTACCGGTAATATTCTTGTTTGTAAGATCAACCAGCATCAGGTGATTATCCGTACCGCCAGAAACGATATCAAAACCATGCTCGATAAGGGATTCAGCCAAAACCTTCGCATTCTTTACTATCTGTTTCTGATACTCCTTAAATTCGGGCTGCAGAGCCTCTTTAAGCGCAACGGCCTTGGCTGCAATCACATGCATAAGCGGACCGCCCTGGATACCGGGGAATACTGCCCGATCTATATCCTTTGCGTATTTTTCCTTGCAGAGGATCATGCCGCCCCTCGGTCCGCGGAGTGTTTTATGGGTTGTTGTAGTAACAAAATCGGCATACGGAACGGGACTCTGGTGACATCCTGCCGCAACAAGCCCGGCTATATGTGCCATGTCCACCATAAGGTAAGCGCCTACTTCATCACATATTTCCCTGAATGCCTTAAAATCTATTTCCCTGGAATACGCGCTGGCTCCTGCGATAATCATTTTCGGCCTGTGCTTACGGGCAAGTTCCCTCACCTCATCATAGTCAATACGCCCGGTATCTTTACTTACACCATAGGGAACCACCTTGTAATACCTGCCCGACATGTTGATTGCCATTCCGTGGCTCAGATGCCCGCCATGGGAAAGATCCATCCCCATAAAGGTATCCCCGGGATTCAGCATTGCAAAGAATACAGCCATGTTTGCCTGTGCACCTGAATGAGGCTGAACATTTGCATGCTCTGCTCCGAACAGCTCTTTTGCGCGTTCTATTGCCAGTTTCTCAACCACGTCCACATGTTCGCAACCGCCATAATATCTCTTTCCCGGATAACCTTCTGCATATTTGTTTGTAAGAGGCGTTCCCAATGCCTCCAGGACAGCCTTGCTTACAAAGTTTTCAGAAGCGATGAGCTCAATTTTGCTTCTTTGCCTTTCCACCTCATTATAAATTGCCTCTGCCACCTGAGGATCAATTTTCTCAATATGCTCCAGTTTCATATATCTGTCCCCCAATATATAAAATTTATTATTGATTTCCTTCTACCACGGTGTTTGCATTTATCCTGCGAGTACGGCTGAGATACATAAGAACAACCAGCCTTTGCCTTATCAGCAGAATAATCACTTCAAGAAAAGAAACGACAAACAATGAAACCAGCATGGATTTAAATGTAAACATCCTGATAAGCATGTTCAAAAATACAATAAAAATTATGTTTTTTGCTATAATAAACCTGTTTCCTGCTGATAATTGCACTGATAACCTGAAGTTGCGCCATATTGAAACACCGGTATCCAAAAAAACAATATCCTTGAAAATAAAGATTACCTGAATAATGAACCAGGCTAACGGAATGAGGTAAACAACAAATCCTGAAGCAAAGGACAGTATAGGAATAAAAGCCGTAAGCAGGATATAAATAAATATAACGGCG